>OFMG01000010.1_pt1 | contig 278067 bp, 267 predicted proteins | sample 1541751 | NCBI WGS metagenome assembly OFMG01 (sample SAMN04209232, study PRJEB22552) | human gut metagenome | biome: gut; material: feces | host: Homo sapiens | place: USA: Oklahoma
AGCTTTCGCTGACCAGAATCACGCACCAAGTCTCACGTGCGTTCGACTTGAATTCGTCCCAATGCTCATCCATGTCATGGACGAGCTTGAACTGTGTACGGGTGCGGTCAAGGTTCTGTCCCGGACGGTGGGTGGCAAAGTAGTGGTCACCTTCCAGGTAATCGGTCAGAAAGCGTATGCCACACTCCAGTGTCATCAGTTTTGCGCCCCATGGCAGTGTCTCAATCTCCAACGGGGTAAGGGCATCCCCGGTTTCCCGTTCCTGGTATATACAACCGTCATGGTTTCGCGCGTGGTGTCACCGCCGCGTTTTGCAATGATCTCCTTTAAATAAGATGTAACACCACAGATATTTTCCATCAGTGCGCTCGGATCGGTAAAGATATCAGTGTTGATTCGTTGCAGGATATATCTGTGGGTATCCTTCCCGGTCACTGTCACAAGGTTTGTGTTATTGATGTGTCCCTCACCATAAGGTGTATGGGTGATGGTTCCTTTACCTAAATCATTTGTCGCTATAAATCCAATATCCGGTTTGGCCAATCATACCGATAGAAAGCTTTATGGTTTTGTCGAAGAAACTCTTTAACTCCAGATATTCTCCGGTCTCAATTTCATCTTCGGCAGATGGGTGATATCCCCGGATTCTGCATGCAATGATGTGTGGGCCACCGTCCGGTTGACATCTTCTGAATGGGCGAGTGCTTTTAGTAACTCATCAATAGATAGATGAAATGCTCTAAGATTTTTGTTTACATCATTCATTTTTCTTTTACTCCTATTAACCAAACATTCTGCCTTTAATATCGCTTATCTGTTCCAATTCGATAATCGTATTATCTTCCATGATGAGCGCATGGTTATAGGTATCAATTTTTCTGACCACGCCGGTGCAGGTAACGTAGGAGCCGCCTGACTTTTTCAAATCCGGGACAAAATAGGTTATTGTTACTGTCTGCTTGGTACCAATGGTCTCTGCTATCAGATTCAGCTTTTCGTTCAGTTCAGCAATGGTATCTTCACTCAACTGATGCTTTTCATCCGTCCGTCTGGCAGTTTCCGCGATAGCAGCATCATGTCCGGTCAATGCTGCAAACGGTGAAAACTGTGTCGCTCTGTTGTAGAGTGGCATCCGTGGATGTGTTTTTGAGGTCGGGTGAGGCAGATTGATGATATCGTCATACCGATGTGTTTCCTGATTGTCCATATGATTTCTTCCTTCCTGTAAGTGGGATAATAGCAGTTGTTGATATGTGGCATTAGTCAACGACTTCGATGCTGCATCCGTATTCACCTGCATTTGCTGCTAGGCCTTATGTCCGCCAATTTGTTCATTCCGGTCGCGGGCGGTTGCACCTTCCTGTAAATTCATTCCTTTCAAGATGGCGTTTTTCCCAAATTTCTTCTTAATGTCCAGCATGGCCTGCTGCATTTTCTTTTCCTGTTCCAGAGCCGCTTTTTCTTCAGCCTGTTTCTGTTCTTTGGCAGCATAGTCCGTGAACAGATCCATCTGCTCAAAACTTTCCCTGTCTTTTACAGACACTTCATCCACCAGCTTGTTTGCTGTAAGTGTGATTCTACGGATGAGCAACGACGGGTCTACAATTCTACCATAGAGTGCCACTACAGCATCCATGATAAGTTTTGTGGAAGAGGTTTGTTTCTTCAGGTTTGTTGTCCCGTGTGCATGTTTTGGAATCTGCCGACCGTAATGGTCAGTTACGACTGGTCCGCGGTATTTCCGGCGGCGGTTCGGATCCGTCAGGTTTTCGATATCGTATCCAATGGTCAATACAATTTGGTCTGTGACTACACCTTTATCCACCAGGTCAAGCACCATCAGGTCCGCCATTTCTTTGACAATAAGTTTGGTCTGTTCGAAATCACAGGGGCAGTGTAGCACCTGCCCGGAGCTGACGCTGTTGGTCTCCGGTTTATATGCTTTCATCAATTTCATCGGACAGGGTTCATATCCCCACGCATGGTCTATGAGCAGTTCGGCATTGATGCCAAATAATTTGTATAGCAGGTCTTCGTTATAGGCATCGGTCGGTTTCCCAATGGAGCATCTGGCGACATCCCCCATAGTGTAGAGCCCATAAGATTCCAACTTCTTTGCGTAGCCGCGTCCAACCCGCCAAAAGTCAGTGAGTGGCCGGTGTCCCCACAGCTGCTTCCGGTATGATAGCTCATCCAACTCTGCAATGCGTACTCCATCTGCATCCGGTTCAATATGTTTTGCCACAATATCCATTGCAATCTTGCACAGATACAGATTTGTTCCGATGCCGGCGGTTGCAGTGATGCCAGTTTCTTTTAGAACATCACGTATCATGGTCATTGCCAGTTCATGCGCGGTCATATGATAGGTGCTTAGGTAATGAGTGGCGTCGATAAACACCTCATCAATGGAATAGGTGTGGATATCCTCCGGAGCAATATACTTCAGATAGACGTTGTAAATCCTTGCACTGTAATCCATATATAAAGCCATCTGCGGCGGAGCAACAATATAATCCAGCTCCAACGATGGGTTAGCATTCAGTTTTGTAATATCATCCGATTTCCCTGCGAACTGGTGTCCTGGTGCATAGTAGCGTCGCCTTGCATTTACTTCCCGAACTTTCTGCACGACTTCAAATAGTCTGGCACGTCCCGGGATACCAAAGCTTTTCAGGGATGGCGACACGGCAAGGCAGATGGTCTTTTCCGTCCGGCTTTTATCGGCAACAACCAGATTTGTGGTCAACGGGTCACAGCCGCGTTCCCGGCATTCCACAGAAGCATAGAATGATTTCAAATCGATTGCTATAAATACACTTTGTTTTTCCATCGCATCGTTGCTCCTTTCTGGTCAGTCCTTCTTTGGTATAATGTTGTCACCATTTGATGTCCATATTATAGCATAAAAGAGAACTGATGTTCTATGCCTTTTGTGAATTTTCTTTCGGACGGTTCGGACGGAGATTTTCACATACCATCACTTTCTATTTGCCCGGTCGATATCGTAAAATCATATAGGTATAGCATTTCCAACGTATTACAATAAATACAGCTGTTTCAAAGAATTAAAAAAAAGAAAAAATGTGTGGAGAAAAAACATGCGAAAACAAATAATAACTGCTTTGCTGACTATAAGTGTTTCAGTTGCCATAATCGCCGGATGCGGAACGAAAAAGCCGTTGCAAACTGACAACTCAGTTTCCAGTGAACAGGGCAGCAGTGTGGATGAGATGGAGCCTTCCTCTGATTATAGCGAAGATACATAATGACGGGACACCTGAGTTTATCATGGGAAGTGTAGAACCGGCATATGCAGAATGGCCGGACATTGCCTATGATGTATATGCGAGCGTTGATGGAGAAATTATCCATCTGGCAACTTCCTGGGAACGTAATCGGTATTACCTTTGTCCGGATAGTAGTCTGCTGTTGACTGGATCCGGTGGAGCGGGCATTACATCATGGGAGAAACTCAGCAGATTCATGGCTGATGTGGCTGTTTCCTATGGCACATGCGATTCCATGGTTACATTATGAGATGTATTTGAGTGAGCAGATATTTCCAATTTGGGGATCATATGTGTGCTTGTCTGGGAGTTGTGCCGTATTGATTGTATTATGTATAGTTTTGAGCAAAAAATATCAGGCAGGAAGGGGATAAGTATGATTGATATAAAAGATGTTTCATTAAATTTGAATAAACGACAGATTTTGGATCATGTTTCCTTGAAACTGCAGGAAGGGAAAATCTATGGTCTGGTGGGAAACAATGGAAGTGGAAAGACAATGTTGATGAAATGTGTCTGTGGATTTATTCACCCAACATCAGGAATCGTGTTAGCTGATGAAAAAGTGATCGGAAAAGATGTGGATTATCTTCCAGATGCAGGTGTGATTATAAATGGTGTAGAAGAAATTCGACAGTTATTACTATCCATGAAGAATGATCATAAAACGATTGTGATCGCAAGTCATAATGCAGAGGATATTCAGGTTTTGTGTGATGAAGTGTATGAGATGGAAAACGGAAAATTGGAAGTAAATAGTATAAAACAGCAGATTTAGCAAGGATAGGATGAAAATAATGAGATTGATTATTGCAGAGGGTTTTGCTCTCTGCAATTTTTCTTTATAAAAAGATGCAGATAACATGCATATTCGACTTGATGTAAATTTTAGAAAACCATTTGCAGGTTTCAACTGTCTTATATATGTAACGGAAAATGATAGAGAATTGGTGGACAAACTTATATGAGTGTAATGAATAAGGAAGAATTATCGAAGCTGATCTTGGAAAATCAAAAGGAAATGTATGTCTTGGCTTATTCCATACTGAAAAATCAGGCGGATGCTATCTGATGAAAAAATGGATCGAAAGATTCGGGAGCATGTAAAGGAGCATCCGGTGATTTTGCCGGAAGATTACCAGGCAATGGTAGAGGAGCAAATCAAAAAATGTTGTGAAGGGGAGTTGCATATGAATAAGAAAAAACAGAGAAAAAGGAAAATGATTGCAGCAGCTTGCGTTATATTATGCGTTGGAGTTTGTGGCACTGGTGGGGTGCGCGCTGGAATGAATTATGCAAAACAGCGTGCGGAGGAGACCTCTGAAAAGGAGCAGGAAACTTTATGGACGGATGCTGCCAAAGCGGATGCAGATACATTTTCCAGAGAATTATCACAAAAGGAGCAAAAGCGGCTGAATGAACTGGCAGAGAAATATCAGGCAGAAGGTTTATTCCCAGATGAAAGTATTTTGCAGATTTCGGATAAATCTGAAATTGTATCAGATCAGATTTGTTTTCTGGTTCAGAACAGTACCTTTTATCTGCCAGAGAAAGCATTGAATGATGAGCAGATGTTGGAATTGATCGATTTTTATGCAAAGCGGGATTACAGTGTGACAGCACAGGGACAAAAAGATGCAGACATAACCAATGCTTCAGTAGATGATGTGACAGAAATTTCCCAAGAGGAAGCGTTAGAAAAAGCATCTACTTTGTTGGAACAGTTATATCGGATTGATACGGATACGCTTGCAGTCGAAACAGAACATGATCAGGCATTAGACGGAAATGGAGAGACATTTACAACAGATCATATTACTTATCGGGATGAAGCGGCAGGTATTTCCTATATGGCATCTGTAAATCTGCAGAATGGAGAAATAAAGACTGTTTCAGCAGAAAAAGACACTGGTTCAAATTATTCCAAAGAAATAGCGGAAAATGCAGCACAGTACCAGGGACTTTCTTTGGATGCAGAGAAGATTGCGCATGCATATATGGGAGAAAATGCTGTGTGGACTGCAAAACAGATCGAATATATGCGAAATGAAAAGCAGATGCTTGGAACAGGAATTGTAAATTATATCTTTGTGACAGATGCAGATGCCTGTGTTATAAGTTATAGCTGCACACAGCAGTATTTCTATCAGATTCGGCAATTTTCAAAGGACGAGTTAGACAGCTACTTGTCAGATGAAAAAGAGCAGGGGGCATTGAGAAGCCTGGAACAGATAATAGCAGACGTAAAGTAGTGAAAAGTATCATATGAAAATACAGCTAATAAAAGTGGCAGGAGATAAAAAACTTCTGTCACTTTTATTAGCTGTATTATAGTCAAAAAGAGAACTGATGCTCCGTATCTTTTGTGTGTTTTTCTCAGACGGAGACTTTTGCATGCTATTGTTAGCGATTTATCCGTCCTGGTATCACAAAAGCATATAGGCATAGTATTTACAACAAAAAATAAATATTTTTTTAATTTTTTTGATATTCTATTTACATGGTATAAAGAGTAATATACTCTGAAAAAGTACATGCGAGTACTAATAATAAGAAGATGAGGTATTGTAATGAAGAAGAAACTAATTACGATCATAATTGGCATGGTGTTTTGTATCGGATGGATTGGAGGCTGTGCAAGTAAAGAGATAAATCACGATAATGTCGCAACAAGTGTTACTGAAGAATCTAAGCAGGAAGGCGTAAAAAAAGAGAAACTGCCAACATCAACTTATATGGGAGGAAACAATACTATTACAGAGATTTGCAAAGAACTCAGTTCTGCGGGAGCTTCACATGTAGATACATTTCAAGAATGGGTGACTGATTTCGCAGATTCTGCCGGAAAGAATGCAAAGTTAAAAGATAGCTGGTCAGACCCTGAAAAAATGCATACTGATACCGGTAAATGTATGGATGGTTGGGAAAAAAATCATGACTATTCAGACACCGATTGCAGAATGACAGCCTTTCTTCTGCTGGATGGGCTGCTTCACGCGGAATCAACAGAAGCTGACTATAACGGTACGTATTTGATGTTCGATACGGAAGCAATAGATAATGCAGACAGATATAAAATAATAAAACAGAAGATAAACATGTTTACTACACTATATGGGGAAAAGCATGTTATTGATGAGAAACATCCGGAAACAACATTTTCTGATAACTGGAAGCATTATGGATTTCAAATAGATAGTGACAGGATCTCGCTGCTTAGTATTGCAATATATGATCCGGATTCTGATGTTATTTTCGTAGGACATACTGGTTTATTAATAAAATGCAGTGAATATTATTTATTTGTAGAAAAAATTGCATTTGAACAACCGTATCAGGCAACAAAGGTGCATAATATGGATGAATTGCTTAATATTCTTTCACTGAGACCGGAGTATTTCGGAGAAGAGGGAGAAGCCGGTCCATTTGTATATAATAATGGAGAATATGTGGGAACATTAACGAATAAAAATAATTAACAGAGGATAAAAACCGGTAACCTCTCGTTATAGACAGACATTGGATATTTCTGGTATAATGAATAAATAAAAATTGAACGCGAGGGATATAATATGTTTACAAAAGAAGATAATCAGGTATTAGATCGTATATTAAATGCCAGAAAAACTTGTCGGGCATTTGCAGAGAACGTGCCGACTGATGATGAAATCAAAGAAGTAATCCAGGCTGGATGTATCGCACCATATGCGTCCATTGATGCAAAAGCAGTTACACCGTTCCGCCATTTTTTTGTAATTAAAAAGGATGATCCGAAAATGGAACAAATAGATGCGTTTATTAGGCAGCAGAGCCAGGTAGATTTAGATGCAAGAATCAAAGAAGAAGAGACAGATCCTTTTTTGAAAGAAAATGGAGAAGGGGTCAAAAAATTGTGGAAACATGTTGCGGAATGCGGGGAAAGTACCTTCCCAAATCCACCCTGTCTGATCATTGCGGCCGAGTGGCGTGGTGCCAGAAGGGCAGAACATCAGAGTCTTGCACATATGATGCAGAATATGTGGATTAAAGCTACTGCATTAAATCTGGATTTTCAGATTATTTCTGTTACAGAAAATATGGTAAATAATCAGGATTTCTGCGATATGCTTGGACTTCCGGTTGGAAGGTATGGATTTCTTGCATGTGTGCTTGGATATGCAAAAGATAATAATGCACCGCAGCATCCAAGGGCAACGACACAGATTCATTGGTTGTAACCAGATGACAGAGTTATAATATAATATATAGACAATCACAATTCGTGAAGGCGAAAAATAAAGTGTGTAAGTTAAGAAAAGTAATTTTCAAAACATACACACTTTATTTGCTTCTTCTCGTCAAAATTGCCGTAACTATTCGTTAAAGCTGTCTTTTGCGAATAGTTGAAAAGATGCGCTCTATCGACCGAACACCGAGCCTTGCGCCTTTATAACGACCAATTGTCACCAAAAACATTGCTTCAGCATCTTTTTCAAATAGATATGCCGATCGCTCTTCCAGATATCTCTTAATCAAATCTGTTAATGCCTCAGACATTGTAATCCATGTAGATCGCTGTTTGGTTCTGTAAACATAAAATCTTTGATTCCTTAAATCAAAATCTTGTATATTTAATTCAGCCAGTTCAGAAATTCGAATTTCAGTTTCTTTTAAAATTTGGAAAATAATTTCGTCACGTAATCCATATTGATCATCAAATTGCTTTTTCTTTGCTGACAATGTTTGATTTCTATTTGTGTCTGCATTTAGATCTGTATCTATATTTGTATCAATATTCTTGTCTGTAGATTTATTTTTTTCAACTTTTTCAGTTATACCTGCCAAATATTCTTTATTTGTATTCTTCATCGCATTATTAATATCGGTGCCTTGATCTGGTCGATTTGCAAAAAGAAACGGATTTCCTGTTAATTGCCCATTTCGCGCAAAAAAGGTAAAAATGGATGAAATACAGGAAATGCGGGTTTTTACAGATGAAACAGACATTGTTTGCTGTAGCCATTCGATAAAATTATTAGCATCTTTGACGGTCAGATGCTCCAGATCATCCAGCGTATAGTCTGCAAGTTCACGATCATTAAAATATGGATGTGATTGTTGCTGATAAGTCAAAAAGCTCCGCATGGCTCTCATATAATCATATTGTGTTTTGGGTAAAAATGTAGTTTGATTTTTATCATAAAATACAGTACAAAATTCCGGTAACTCTGATAAAATAGCCACCGTTCGTGAAATATATCTGCTCTCCTGCTCCTCTTTATATTTTGGCATGTTTCGATTCCTTTATAATATTTTATTTTTAATAATAGACGTCTTGAATTTTTGTTAAATACGAAAAGTCCATTACCTTTTATATGAATACATATAGTCGGATAAATTTAATTATCCGACTATATTAGATTACAAAAATTATATCATAATTATGAAGCCATGAAAATATAAAAACATTATCTTTTGCTTTCGTTATTTCTATATCTCGTTCTATAAGGAGCTTCACTCCCGTCTCATAAATATCTAAAATTCCATGGTAATCCACTAACAAGTGGTCGAATAATTTAATTTATCCGACTACTTGCTGTATAGATTAAAATATTTTATCCTAAAATCTTTTTTAAATCCTCTTCCGGTGTGCTGGTCGGCGCAATATTATAATTTTCTACCAGATAATTCAGCACATTCGGTGAAATAAATGCCGGAAGTGTTGGTCCAAGATAAATGTTTTTAATTCCAAGATGTAATAAAGTAAGTAAAATACATACCGCTTTCTGCTCATACCAGGAAAGCACCATAGACAATGGAAGTTCATTTACATTACACTGGAACGCTTCTGCCAGTGCAACCGCAACCTGAATGGCACTGTACGCATCATTACACTGTCCCATATCCATAATTCGTGGCAATCCGCCGATTTCACCAAGATTAAGATCGTTAAAGCGATATTTTCCACAAGCCAGAGTCAAAATGATGGAATCTGTCGGTGTCTGTTTTACAAACTCTGTATAATAATTTCTTCCAGTTCTTGCTCCATCGCATCCGCCAACTAAGAAAAAGTGACTGATTGCACCTGATTTTACGGCATCAATGACAGTATCGGCAACACTTAATACGGTTCCATGTCCGAATCCGGTCATAACAAAATGACCGCCGTTGATGCCTGTTTTGTCCTGATCCGTGTCATATCCGCCCAGTTCCAGAGCTTTTTTAATTACCGGTGTAAAATCTTTCTTTTCATCGATATGAACCATTTCCGGATAAGATACGACCTCTGTGGTAAACACACGATCGGCATAGCTTGGTTTTACCGGCATCAGACAGTTGGTTGTAAATAAAACTGCCCCCGGAATATGGTCAAACTCTTTTTGCTGATTCTGCCATGCAGTACCAAAATTTCCTTTCAGATGCGGATATTTCTTTAATTCCGGATAAGCGTGGGCTGGCAGCATTTCTCCATGTGTATAAATGTTGATGCCTTTATCTTTCGTCTGTTCCAGAAGAAGCTCCAGATCTTTGAGATCATGTCCTGTGACAACGATAAATGGACCTTTTTCAATGGTAAGCGGCACTTTGGTTGGCACAGGTGTACCGTAAGTAGTGGTGTTCGCTTGATCCAGCAATGCCATGCATTTTAAGTTTACCTCTCCCACTTCCAGAACGACCGGAAGCAGATGCTCCATTTCCAGATCATAGCTGATAAAAGATAGCGCTTTGTAAAAGAAGTTGTTGACGGTTTCATCTGTATAGCCAAGAACCATTGCGTGATAAGCGTAAGCTGCCATACCACGAATACCAAATAAAATCAAGGATTTCAGGGAGCGGATGTCTTCGTCTGGCTCGTTCCACAGATTTTTCATATCATAGTTGGACGTATTTCCACATGGTGACATACAGCTGCTGCAGTTTGGTACAACTTTTGTTTTTTCTTCATTTACTGCCTGGATCATAGCAGTTAGTGTTTCTGCGTTAAAATTTACATTCGTGACGGTTGTAAATAATCCTTCAATGATGATGCGGTCGGTATTTTCTGTTTTCGGGTTATTTCCACAGGCTTTTGCCAGACCGATCAAGGCGCCGGTCAGTTCATCCTGTAAAGCGGCAACAGCTGCATTTTTTCCACAGACACCTGCGGCTCCTGTACAACCGTTGCATCCGGCAGTCTGTTCGCACTGGTAGCAAAACATTTTCTGTTCCATAATAAAAATTCTCCTTTGCTGTAAATATGTTTTGGGTATATTTTTGATAAAATCAGTGATTAATAATTTAACATGAATGTATGTGATTTTGGTTGGCATAAACCAACATATTTTATTCAAAATCACTACATTTTATATATTTAAATTATTTTGTAAAAAACTCTGTTATCAAAATACTGATCACATTATAACCAAAAAGAAAAGCCCTGTATGTTGTTAAAACAACATATCGGACTTTTCCTGTTATATTTTTTACATATTTTTAATTTATTATTCCGGTTTTACTGCTGTGATAGCCTCAGCATAACGCTGTACTTTTGCTTTATACTCATCACTTCTTGCAGCAGCACCTGCATTTTTCTCATTATTCTGAATATCATCCGCATGAATGAACTGACCGCTTAAAGTATCATGTGCATACTCAATCTGTGATTCATCAAAGGTAAGGCGAACCTTGCCATCCTCTGTCACTAATTTACCGCGGATACCACGCGGAATGATCTGATGCAGAATATTTCCCGGGCAAACGATGATGCAGCTACGATACAGACTATGGTTGCTGCAGGTATGGGAATCGGGATTTTGACGGAACTGGAAGTAGAAAAGGCACCTATGCCGTTAAATCTTTCTTATATACCATTGGAAACGGATGGTATCCAGGAGATTTTATATGTGATTTATTCAAGGAAAAATGAAAATCCACTGATTCCACTGTTTTTAGAAGAAATGAAAAAATAGGGATTCCGGAATAAAAATTATTTATTGTATATAGAATAGTAGCGAAAATTCCTAATTAAAAGAGATACATAAAAATGAGTTCCACTTATCTGTACATTATATACAGAAAGCAGAACTCATTTTTTATTATCTACGGTAAGGAATTTTTTTGCCAGTTATTACTTTTATGCAATAACAGCTAAGAAAGCCTTTAACCTTGTCACATTTAGATTCTTTTCAACAGAATCCTATCTTGCTTTTGTTTCAATTTCAGTTGTCAGTTTTTCAACGAACTCGTCTAATGGAAGAACTGTAGTCTCTTTCTGACCATGGAGACGGTATGCAACGGTACCATCTTCTTTTTCTTTCATACCAATAACAAGAAGATAAGGAACTTTCTGAACCTGTCCTTCTCTCATACGGTAACCAAGTTTCTCAGCTCTGTCGTCTAACTCAACACGGACATCTGCTGCATCCAGTGCATCGTAAATCTTCTGGGCATAAGCATTCAATTCCGGATCATCTGTTTTAACCGGCATAATACGTGCCTGAACCGGTGCTAACCATGTTGGCAGATTTCCTTTTGTCTCTTCAAGGATATAAGCCATGAAACGATCCAGAGAACCAAGAATTGCACGATGAAGTACAACAGGTGTCTTTTTCTCACCATCACGGTCTACATAAGTCAGCTCAAATTTAGCCGGCAGACAGAAGTCCAGCTGACAAGTAGAAAGTGTATACTCATTACCTACTGCTGGTTTTACATTTACATCAAGCTTCGGTCCGTAGAAAGCAGCTTCGCCGATTTCCTCAGTATATTCGATTCCGAGAGAATCCATAACTTCGCGAAGTGCATTTTCTGCTTTGTTCCACATCTCATCATCATCATGATATTTCTCTTTGTCTTCCGGATCACGCAGAGACAGCACGCATCTGTAATCTGTGATACCGAAATCTTTGTAAGTAGAGAAAATTAAATCTACGACTTTGGAGAATTCATCTTTGATCTGCTCCGGAGTTACAAACAGATGTGCATCATTCTGGCAGAAATGACGTCCACGCTCAATACCTTTTAACGTACCACTTGCTTCAAAACGGAAGTCATGTGCAATCTCACCGATACGGATCGGAAGATCTTTGTAAGAATGAATCCTGTTTGCATAAATCATCATGTGGTGCGGGCAGTTCATCGGTCTTAAAACGAAAGACTCACCCTCAACTTCCATAGCCGGGAACATGTTGTCTTTGTAGTGATCCCAGTGTCCGGATGTCTTATACAGATCTACGGTACCAACACATGGTGTCATGACATGCAGATAACCAAGTTTACGCTCTTTGTTTTTGATATAGTTTTCCAACTCCTGCCAGATTACATATCCTTTTGGAAGGAACATCGGAAGCCCACGTCCAACCAGATCGTCTACCATGAACAGTCCCATGTCTTTACCGATTTTTCTATGGTCACGCTCTTTTGCTTCCTCTAATAACTGCAGGTGAGCTTCCAGTTCTTCAGCGGTTGGGAAACATACACCGTAGATACGCTGCAGCATTTTGTTCTTGCTGTCCCCTTTCCAGTATGCACCGGAGTGTCTGATCAGTTTGAAATGACGGCATAATTTTACATTGTCTACGTGAGGTCCACGACAAAGATCAGTAAAATCACCCTGTGTATAACAGGAAATATTGCCATCCTCCAGATTGGAGATCAGATCCAGTTTATAGCTGTCATCTTTGAACATTTCCAGAGCTTCCTCTTTGGTAATTTCATGACGGATAATCTTTTTACCGGATTTTGCAACTTTTTTCATTTCTTTTTCAATGGCTGTGATATCCTCATCACGGATAACGTCGTCGCCGAGATCAATGTCGTAGTAGAATCCTTCTGCAACAACCGGTCCAACCCAGAATTTTGCCTGTGGATACAGGTGTTTGACTGCCTGAGCCATCAGATGGGCACAGGAATGATTGAGCATGTTTAATTGTTCATCTTCTTTAAAATTAACCATTGTTTTTCCTTTCCAGAACCTTGTTTATTGATCTGCTACTATAAACTAAAAAAGCACCTTTAAGAATACCTGCTGCCAGATATACTTAAGGGTGCATAGATACACGGTTCCACCTTAATGTTTTACTTGATTTAGCCTGTAACGCGGCCATACGGTAACGCTTAAATAAATCCGGAACAATCTGCAACGGATATGATTTTTCACGCACAGCTCAAGACTGGTCTTCCTGCATGATTCGCATAAGCAGCTTTCACCAATGCTGCTCTCTCTGGAATGTTTCTGCATACAGTACTTGTTCTTTCATCGCTTTTTCAATATCGGATAAAATTATAGCACAGTCATAAATAATGCACAAGAGGAAAGATTCATAATTCGGGTGGATTTTTGAAAAATCACAATGAAATTCTGCAATCTATCAGGATTCTGTTTGTGGAGTTCCTTCTTCCTCTGTGTTTACCGGCTTTTCCCGCAGCTGTACAGCTCTTGCAGCCATTCGGCGGCGGCTGTCTGCCTGTGCAGCATAATGTTTCTTTGTCGTATTGACATCCTTGTGTCCCAATACGTCAGCTACCAGATAAATATCACCTGTTTCCTGATACAATGTTGTGCCATAGGTACTGCGCAGTTTATGCGGTGTGATGTTTTTGACTGTAGTTACCAGTCGGGAATATTTTTTTACAAGATTTTCCACACTCCGCACATTGATCCGGCGGTTTTGCATGGACAGAAACACTGCTTCCGTACTGCCTTCCTGTGGTTCCATTTCCAGCCGTTCATCCAGATAGACATCCAGTGCTTCCGCTACTTCATCTCCAAAATAAACCATGACTTCGGAACCACCTTTCCGGTGCACTTTAATGCCGTTGTTTTTCGGATCGATATCGTTCAGATCCAGACCGACACATTCAGATACACGGATACCAGTACCAAGTAAAAGCGTAAGAATGGCCATATCCCGCTTTTTTGTCTTGTTATGGTAGATTTTCTGGCGTTCTGTCAGTTTTTCACCGGATTCTGCTTCATCTAATAAAATGGCAATCTCATCCACATCCAGTCGAACGATATTTTTTTCATGCTGCTTTGGCATCTGCACAAGTGCAGCAGGATTTTTTTCAATGATTTCCTTGCGGAAAAAATAATTATAGAAACTGCGCAGACAAGCGAGTTTTCGCATCTGACCACGCTCATCATTGGTATATTCTTTCCCGTTATGCGTATAAAATTTCAGATACTGCAGATATTCTTCAATATCCATCGGTGTGATCTGTTCCAGAATATCAATGGAAAAATCCGTGATCTCGATTTTCGATAGTGTGGAATTATTCTCATGCAGATAATGAAAAAATACACCAAGATCATAAGCATAGGCGATTCTTGTCCGGGACGATGTTGACGGCTCAATACCAATAAAATATTCTCTGCAAAACTGTGGCAGTTCAGCTACAAGTGCGCGCAGTTTCTGTTCATTTTCAATATTGATTTGCTCACTGTATTTTCGTTCTTTCATATCAAATCATTCTTTCTAAAAAATTGTGTTCGGATACTGCTTTTTCGTTTATCAGCAAAAAAATGTTACTCATTTTGCTCTGCCCAGTCCGGAATATGTCCATTGATCAGTGCGGTAAACAGGCGCGTCTTTGTTCCCGGATTTTCATGGTTGATAGTTCGGATAAGCTGTTTGATATATTCGCGTTTTGTGGCACCATCCGCTGGACATGGATTTTTCACTACCGGAAGATGGTATTTATTTTTAAAACCGATCACATCTGCTTCTTCAACATACAGAAACGGACGGATGATTGTCAGATCCATGCGGTCTAAATATGTTTTTGGTGGGAAACAGTAAAAATGTCCCTCATAGATCATGGACATCATCATTGTCTCAATAAAATCATCTTTGTGGTGGGCGTAAGCTACTTTGTTACACCCCAGTTCTTTGACAGCATTATATAAAGCACCTTTCCGCATTTTTGCACAGAGAGAACATGGATTTTTCTCTTTTCGTTCTTCAAAAACAATCTGACGAATCTGCGTTTTTATAATATGATGGGAAATTCCAAGTTCCTTACACAGTTTTGTTACAGGAGTCAGATCAAAACCTTCCATGCCAAGATCTACACTGACGGCTGTCAGTGAGAACTTCTTTGGGTAAAAACGCTGCAGGCCATGCAAGGCATAGAGTAATGCGAGAGAATCTTTTCCTCCGGACACACCGATGGCGATATGATCTCCTTCGTCAATTAAGTGATAAGTATCGACTGCTTTTCTGGTAAGGCTTAGCAGCTGCTGCAATTTCATAATATCAGTTCCTCGTTTCAGTGTTGATTTTTTGTTAAAAGTCTTTTAAAATGATAACATATTTTGCTACTTTGGTAAACAGTTTCGAACATCTGTTTTGAATTTGATTCCGAGAAATATGTGTTTGAACGAAATGGACAATGATACGGCAGTACAGGTACATTTCGCTGTTTCGAGTTTATGAAGAAAGGATTTTGACCGTATGAAATTTGTAATTCAGCGTGTACAGCACGCTTCCGTGACAGTAGACAACGAAGTGATTGGAAAAATCGGGAAAGGATTTTTAGTTCTGATTGGTGTTTCCGAGGAAGATAACACCGAGATTGCAGATAAGATGATTAAAAAACTGATTGGTATGCGTATTTTTGAGGATGAAAATGGAAAAACCAATCTGGCACTTAAAGATGTAGATGGGGAACTGCTGCTGATTTCTCAGTTTACCTTATATGCAGACTGCAAAAAAGGAAATCGTCCATCCTTTATTAAAGCAGGAAATCCGGAGCTTGCAAACAGCTTATATGAATATATCATTGCGGCATGCAAAAAAGAACTTCCGGTTGTAGAGACAGGAAGCTTTGGTGCAGATATGAAAGTAGAACTGATGAATGATGGACCGTTTACCATTGTGCTGGATTCGGATGAACTCATAAAATAATAAGTGCTGGCAAGCTAGGAAGAATTTCATCATTGACGAAAAAAAATCAATATGAATGGTTTTATTCATAGTATGATTGTACTTAACAGACCGGGGCATTTTATTGCCCAGGTCTGTTTTCATCTTCACTCTGTTTTCCTATTTTTTCTTTTAATCTGTCATATACCAGTTGGCGGAACAACGTATAACATACCGATGCAAGTGGAATAAACAGAAACATTCCAACGATTCCCATGAGTTTGCCTCCGGCGATCACAGCCAACAGTACCCAGATGGATGGCAATCCGACAGAGTTTCCTACTACATGTGGATAGATGAGATTTCCTTCAATTTGCTGTAATACAAAAAATATAATCAGAAACACAACAGCCTGTTGTGGGTTTACGATAAAAATCAGGAAAACGCCAAAAATGCATCCTGCAAAAGCACCAAAGATTGGTATCAATGCGGTACAGGCAATCACGACACTGATCAGCAATGCATAAGGCATGCGGAAAATCGTTAGCGTTAGCAAAAAGAGACCGCCCAGAATCAATGCTTCCAGACATTGTCCGGTAAAAAAGCGTGTAAAACTTCTGGAAATCATGGCACAAATACCAAAGAGCTTCTCTGCTCTTTCTTCTGAGCAAAATGCGAAAATTACTTTTTTAACTTGCATTTGCAGTTTTTCTTTTTGGAATAACAGATAGCAGGCAAAGGCAAAGGCCAGAAATCCAGTCACAATTCCCTGAAAAACAGAACCGATGGCAGAAATGGTGGAACCAGTAATTGTTTTCGCACTGTCTTTTAAAAAATCAGAAACTGTCTGCAGAATCTGCTGTGTATCAAATGTTTGCATTCCCATCAGGTGTTTAACCAAAGGAACCTTTTTATTCAGATGCTCCATACTGGATTGAAATTGTGGTACAAAATCTGTGATATTTTCATTCAGCATGGAAAAACTGTTCGTCAATTGCGGAATCATAAAAAACAGAATCAGCCAGATGATCGTAATAACGATGAGCAATGTTAATAAAAAGCTGGCAATGCGAGTCGATACTCGATAGCTGTCCGATTTATTACGAAATAGCCTTTTTTCAATAAAACGCATAGGAATATTCAGTATAAATGCCATAATGCAGCCAACGAGGAATGGCAGCAAAATTTCCCAGACAGTACGCAACAGATTCCATTCGGTGTTAGTTTTCCCAAGGATCATGATAAGCAAAACTGCAATGATAAGCAGTAAATATTTATGCTTTTGTATATAATCCTGAAATTTCATTTTAGTCCTCAATTCTTTCTATTTTAATTCTTTCCATTTTTTATCCATTTACATAACTGGATGATCGGCAAACTCAAAAATGCGTAGAGATATACAATTCCAAGTTGTGCCAACGTCAGAGTCTGCACTTTAAACAGATTTTGTAATCCCGGAAGTGTGAGAACCCCGGTGATTAATACAGCTCCCAGTGCAAATGCACCGATTAACCACTTGTTATTTTTCATTTTTTTAGTGAACAGAACCGGTTTTTCTGATTTGCAATTAAATCCATGAAATAATCGCGCCAGACAAAGGGTTCCAAAAGCGCAGGTGCTTGCAAGCAGAGTATTTCCCTGCTGTAATCCCGTGAGAAAAGAACAAACGGTTGCCGTTCCGATTACCAATCCATCCAACCCGATTTTTTTCATAAAGGAGGCAGTTAAAATAGAACTGGTGGCAGCTCGCGGGTGTTCTTTCATCACATCATCTGTATGCGGTTCAAGTCCAAGGGCAATCGCAGGCAGACTGTCTGTCAATAAATTAATAAATAGCAAATGTACCGGTGCAAAAGGAACCGGAAGTCCTGCAAGGGATGCCGTTAAAACAGTTAAAATGGCTCCTAGATTTCCTGATAACAGAAATTCAATGGCATGCAAAATGTTGCGATACAGATTTCTTCCGTTTTTCACTGCTGATACAATAGTAGAAAAATTATCATCTGTTAAAACCATGTCAGAAGCATCTTTAGCAACTTCTGTTCCGGTATTTCCCATAGCAACGCCAATATCAGCCTGTTTCAATGCCGGGGCATCATTTACACCGTCTCCTGTCATAGCTACTATATTTCCGCGTGCCTGCCATGCGCGGACGATGCGGATTTTGTGTTCCGGTGAAACCCTGGCATAAACAGATATTTCAGGAACCAGTTCCTGCAATTCCTGATCGGACATCGTATCAAGTACCGCACCTTCACATGCTTTTGTATCCGGTGTCAGAATTCCAATTCGTCTGGCAATGGCAGATGCTGTCACAATGTGGTCTCCGGTAATCATGACCGGTCGGATGCCTGCACGGATGCAGGTTGCTACTGCTTCTTCTGATTCCGGACGTGGCGGATCCATCATAGAGATCAGACCAAGAAATGTCAGATGAGATTCATGGTCAAAGGTTAGTTTGTCAATAACAGTAAGTTCTCTGTAGGCAAACGCAAGTACGCGCAGTCCTTGTTCAGAATATTGCTGATTTTGTATCTGAATCCGTTTTTTCTCGTCACTGTTCATAGGAATTGTGCCATTTGTTGTCCAGATTGCATCTGTTCGCTGTAATAGTACATCAACCGCACCTTTCACAATTAAAATCTGCTTTTCGGGAAAATCAGAACTATGATCATCTTTAGAACATGTATGCAGTGTTGACATCATTTTACGATCACTGTCAAAAGGAAGTTCATCGATTCTTGGATATTTTGCCTGTATTTCAGAAATGGCAATGTGCATCTGTGGTTCCATCTGCAATAAGGCGACTTCCGTCGGATCGCCGATTTCTTTATTTCCCTGTTCAATTCTTGCATCATTACATAACACACTGGCAAAATACAGTAATTTATTAGAAGTATCAGAAGGTGTTGTCTCATTTGCAGGAACAGACTGTCCATTTACATAATAGTCTTCCACTGTCATTTTATTCTGAGTCAGAGTTCCGGTTTTATCTGAACAGATGACGGAGATGCTTCCGAGTCCTTCTACTGCCTGAAGTTTTCGAATAATGGCATGTTCTTTTGCCATTTTTTGTGTACCAAATGATAAAACGATCGTAACAATGGAACTTAATGCTTCCGGAATAGCGGCAACCGCCAATGCGACAGCAAATAAAAAGGCATTTCCAATCGATTCACCGCGAAAAACACTGATTCCAAACAAGATTCCACAAAAGACTAAAATAGCCATGGAAAGTTTTTTGCCGAAAGAATCAAGTGATATTTGCAACGGAGTTCGTTTCGCAGAGGTATTGTGTAAAAGATTCGCGATCTTGCCGACTTCTGTATGCATGCCGATGTCAGTAATAATAATTTTTCCGCGCCCATTGGTAATGAAACTACCGGAAAATACCATGTTTCTGCGATCACCAAGCGCTACCTGGTCTGGAATAGCATCGGTGATTTTATCAACACTGAGACTCTCACCAGTCAGGGCACTTTCATCAATTTTTAAACCGGCACACTCCATAATCCGGCCATCAGCAGGAACGATATCACCGGCTTCCAAAAGGACGATATCGCCTGGAATCAGGTCTCTGGCAGGAAGCTGCACAACACTTCCGTCACGAAATACGGATGCTTTTGGTGCGGATAAGTTTTTTAAACTGTTTAAAGAACGTTCTGCCTGTCGGGTTTGTACTGTTCCAAGAATGGCATTTAGAGTGATAACGACCAGAATAACGACAGCACTTTCTGCGTCACCAAGCAGTCCGGATATGATTGCCGCAATAATGAGAATGATTACAAGAAAATCCTGAAATTGTTCCAGAAAAAGTTTCCATAAAGGTTTCGATTTCGCAGCGGTCAGTTCGTTCCAGCCTGATGTGCGGCGGCGTTCCTCTGCCTGTGTGGATGTCAGTCCGTCTATGGGGCTGTCAAAGTGTTTCATAACCTGCGTTGCGGTCAGTTGATACATTTCTTTCATGTTAATCCTCCTTGTATCTGTCTGCATCATGTTATCTGCAATTTGCTTGTTGATTATGCAAACTCAGGAATCTTTGAATGAAAAAAGAGACCCTTATTGCACAATCAATGTACAATAAAAGTCTCACCGTTTGCTTACGACACCGGATGTTTCACATCGTACTGACGACACCGTAAACGTGGAATCACGTAGGTTACTCCCTCTTATTGACTCTACTATATATGATAAGGAGGGAATGTGTCAAGGAAAAAATTATTTCTACGACCGTATTTCTATGATGTTGGGGGCAAAAGATGCCGTACAAATTATTCTTTAATCAGACTAAATCATCAGTTCCACATTTTGTTCGATTTCAACATTGGTGTCAAGAAGATCATCTTTGTAACGAGCATATTCTTCAGGCTCTATACGCCAGGCCAGTCCGCAGCCGGCGGATAGTTCCCTTGGAACAGGGATCAGACGACCGGGGATGCCATGCTCTTTACAATACAGTTCCATAGCCATAGCTGCTGAGGTTGTATGAAATGTTAAAATCTGATAAGGTTTTTTCTTTCGCATGACGATAATTCTCCATTTTTCTGATAAGTTATGATATATAGCCACAGCCTGATAGAAGGAGGACTGATCTTCTGTTATTATGCCCGAAATGTAATTTTAAGTCAAACGCATGTGAGACTTGGTGCGTGATTCTGGTCAGCGAAAGCTGACATATTCTTCTCAGAATCACTGCACTCTACACAAGCAATCGAACAGAATGTTCGATTGCTTGCATGACATCGTATTATAACTCAGAAATCGTTCCTACATAAGGAATCATCAGATAAGCGCCACTTTCAATCGTATCGCTGGTCAGATGATTCATCTCTTTCACCTCATCAATATACTCCTGACGATCAAAAGAGCAGTTCCCCATATATTGATCTGCCAGTGTCCATAAAGTATCACCCTCTTCTACCTGAATTGTTTTATAGTAAACATTCTCTTCATGTACGGAAGAAGCTTTTACCTGATTTCCTTTCAGACAGCTTGTGCTCACCAATACCGTGGCCAGAATAGTAAGAAACATAAAAGCGATTCCAAAAATCTGCCGTTTCAGTGCCTGTTTCTTTTTAGCTGCACGGATACGTGCTTTTTTCTGGTTCTGTGTTCTGGCCTGCGCTTTCTGATACGGATTTGTATTGTAAATTACGGAATATGTACTCATGTGTGTGTCCTCCCATACATTCTCTGCTTTACACAGTACTAGCTAAATGTCCGAAACCATGTTCGGAACACCTGTTCGATAATTGTATTATACAAAACATGTGTTCGGATGTCAAGCAAAAACACGAACAGATTTTCGGAACAAGTTTTCGAATATGTTTGAAATCATTAGTTTGTTATGCTATAATTTAATCATGAAACAGGTAATGAATATTAAGGAGAGTTAAATATATTATGTCATATGGAAAGATCAGCGATAAACAAAGAGAAATTTTAGAATATATCAAAGCAGAGATTTTAAATAAAGGATATCCACCTGCAGTGCGTGAAATCTGCGAAGCTGTCAAACTAAAATCTACCTCTTCTGTTCATGCACATTTAGAGACACTGGAGAAAAACGGTTATATTCGCCGTGATCCTACCAAACCACGTGCTATTGAAATTGTGGATGAGAACTTTAATCTGACCAGACGAGAAATGGTTAATGTACCGATTGTCGGCAGAGTTGCAGCCGGAGAACCGATCCTTGCGGTAGAAAACATTGAAAATTATTTTCCGATTCCGGCTGAATTTATGCCAAATGAACAAACATTTATTTTACAGGTTCAGGGAGAAAGTATGGTCAATGCCGGTATTTTGGACGGGGATTATATTCTGGTAGAACAGCAGACAACAGCAAACGACGGGGATATGGTAGTCGCACTTGTAGATGATTCTGCTACGGTTAAAACCTTTTATAAAGAAAATGGTTATTATCGTCTGCAGCCGGAAAATGATTTTATGGAACCGATTATCGTCTCCGATGTGATGATCATGGGAAAAGTGATTGGAACATTCCGATTCTTTAAATAAATGCAATTCTGCATGTAGACAGGGAAAATCCGGAGCAAAATCCAAGACAGGACGATTGAAAATCATCCGTGTCTGTCTGGATTTCCGCTCCGGATTTTTCTTTACTCAGATAAACGAAAAATTACAGTTCTTCCGGTGAAATAACTTTACCATCCTGCCAGATTCTCTCAAGATCATAAAACAAACGATCTTCTTTAGAAAATAAATGAATAATAATATCCTTATAATCCATTAAAATCCAGCTGGAGTTATTATTTCCTTCTTTCTGTGCGCAGTGATATCCTGCTTTGTAAAGTTCCTCTTCTGCTGCGTCCATCATTGCCTGCAGCTGGTTTGTATTTGCAGCACTTGCAATTACAAAATAATCTGCAATGACAGAAATTTCACTGATATCAATTACCTGCACATCTTCTGCTTTTTTGTCAGATAATGCGTGACAGGCGATTTTCGCCATTTCACGGGATACGTCATTCATACTACTCACCCTATTCCTTTCTGGTTGTTCTTCTGGCTTTCAAACCAGTTTTTATAGTAATTATAAGCGGCCAGTGTTGTCGGATCCATTGTCTGTTCCTCGTGCTTTTTCAGATATGCTACGGTATCTTTTAAAATATAATAGACAGTCATATCGAGATCCTGGTCAGCCATCTTACGCAGTTCTTTTAAATGAGGAGCCTTGTCCCGGTTCGGTTCAATGTAATCTGAGATAAAAATAATCTTATCCAGAAGACTCATGTCCGGAACTCCTGTGGTATGGACACGGATGGCGTGCAGGATATCAAAATCGGTAATATGATATTCCTGTTCTGCCAGAATTGCACCACATTTTGCATGCAACAGAGACGGATTCTTGTATTCTGCATCGCTGATAGAGGTCTTGTATTCCCTGCAGAGTGTGATTTTTGTGTCATCATCCATATACTTTGCACAGTCATGCAAAAGACCTGCCAGTTCAGCGGCATCTTTGTCATAACCATACCGTTCAGCAAGATGACGTGCGGTTTTGGCTACCCCAAGTGTGTGCTCGTATCTTGCAGGTTTTAATATTGTTTTTAAATTATTTTGTATTTCTTTTACTGTCATGCGAAATCCTCCCGGTAAAGAGCGTGGTCTCTGATATACTGTTCAGCCTGAGGCGGAAGCATGTAACGGATAGTAGTTCCCCGAATAATACGTTCGCGCAGCTCTCTGCTGGACACACTGAAATTCGGCGTGTTCAGGCGATAAAAACCGGAATGATATTTTTCTTTCAGATATACAATCTGCCGGTCAACTTCATCTGCATTGAGATTTCCGCGGACTGCAGCCAGTATATTGGCATATTTGCAGATTTCCTCCGGATGCCTCCAACTGTCAAAATCGAACAGGGAATCCGCACCAAGGATGAAATAAAGTTCGCAGTCCGGATAATCGTTATGAAACCGAGCCAACGTCACGTATGTGTAGTTGACGCCGGTGCTTTCAATTTCACGATAAGAAATTGAAAATTTCGGATTATCAGCAATAGCTGCTTCTACCATATGACAGCGGTGAATGCTCATTTTTTCTCCCATAAAAGCCTTGTGGGGAGTATGCCCCGTAGGGAGAAAAATGACATGATCCAGTTCAAACTGATCACAGGCATTTTCTGCAATCAAAAGATGCCCATAATGAACGGGATTGAAGGTACCGCCAAATATACCGATTTTCTTTTTGTTCAGAGTCATATACCATACTCCATTTCTGACGGATTAAGGCAAAACAATCTTTGGATTTTCCTTATCCGGTTTATATAATACAATTTTCTTGCCGATTACCTGCACTACCTGGGAATGGGTACGTTCTGCGATTACAGCTGCAATCTCGCGTGGATCATCAAAACAGTTTTTTAACACACTCAATTTAATCAATTCATGTGTATTAAAACATTCAGTAATCGCATTTACTATTTCCGGTGTCACACTGGATTTTCCGACCTGAAAAATCGGTTCCAGATTCATGGCAAGACCTTTTAAATAAGCTCTCTGTTTACTTGTCATAATTATTCTCCATAGGCTCACTGTGCAGATGCATCGTCTGAGAAGAAATCTGCAGGGTGAAATGATATATTTTTATTTGTAGTAATCAAAAGAAAGTCCATACATGCGTACGGTATCACCTTCCTGAATACCTAAGTTTTCCAGTTCCTCTAAAATTCCCTGATCTTTTAAGAAACGCTGGAAGAACAGGAAACCTTTTTCGGATTCAATATTGGTATATCCAAGCATTTTTTCAATACGAGGACCTTCTACCACAAATTCATCTTTTTCTTCGTCATAGGCAACAGTATACGGTTCATCCAGGTACATTGCAGTAGACGGATCATATTCCTGTTCAAATACAACCGGTTCACGATCCATGCCCTGAAGCATCTCATTTACTGCATATAATAATTCCTTCAGTCCTTTTCCGCTGACTGCTGAAATGGCAAACACGCGAATGCCCTGTGGCTCAAATTCCTGTCGCAGCCTTTCCACCGGATCCTCATCACCGGCATAGATCGCATCAATTTTGTTAGCTGCAATCACCTGTGGCTTTTTCGCCAGATCCGGATTGTAGGCTTCCAGTTCCTTATTGATGGCATAAATATCTGCGATTGGATCACGACCTTCTGTGGAAGCCGCATCCACCATATGGATCATGACACGGGTGCGCTCAATGTGTTTTAAAAATTCATGTCCAAGACCGATTCCTTCAGATGCCCCTTCAATCAGTCCCGGAATATCTGCGATGACAAAGCCCTGACCTTCTGACAGGTCAACAACGCCCAAATTCGGGTTTAAAGTTGTGAAATGATAGTTGGCGATCTTTGGCTGCGCATTTGTCACTCTGGACAGTAAAGTAGATTTCCCAACATTTGGGAAACCTACCAGACCTACATCGGCAATGACTTTGAGCTCCAGGCGAACTTCCAGTTCAATCCCCGGTTGTCCCGGCTGTGCATATTTCGGAGCCTGCATGGTAGCTGTCGCATAATTCTGGTTTCCTTTTCCACCACGACCTCCACGCAAAATAACCTGACGGGTATTTCCACCGGACATATCCGCAATGACTTTATCTGTCTGTGCATCACGGATGATGGTTCCTGCCGGGACTTTTACGATGATATCTTCACCGTTTTTACCATGACAGTTTCGCTTTTTACCTTCTTCTCCGTTTTCCGCAGCATATTTGCGGCGGTGTCTGAAATCGGTCAGTGTATTCAGTCCCTCATCAACCTGGAAGATGACATCTCCGCCTTTTCCTCCGTCTCCGCCGTCAGGACCGCCGTTGGGCACATATTTTTCCCGGCGGAAGCTGACATGTCCGTCTCCGCCTTTTCCTGATTTTATAATAATTCTTGCACTGTCTGCAAACATAAGTTTCTATTCCTTTTTTTATAGTAGAAAATAGACCCGGCTATGAAAGTCGAGTCTATTGATGGATTCATTATTCGTTCGTTGCTACTGGATAAACGGAAGCCTGCTTTTTGTCTCTTCCTTTTCTCTCGAATCTTAATACACCATCTACTTTTGCAAATAATGTATCATCTCCGCCGATACCTACGTTCACACCCGGGTGAATCTTAGTACCACGCTGTCTGTATAAAATATTTCCAGCTTTTACAAACTGTCCGTCTGCTCTTTTTGCTCCTAATCTCTTGGACTCGGAATCACGGCCGTTCTTTGTAGAACCTACACCTTTTTTATGAGCAAAGAACTGAAGATTCATGTTCATCATGTTTCCTACACCTCCTCGAAGATCAAATCAATATATTCTTCGTAGTTACTCTCCATGTTCTCGAAACCTAAAATCAGCGATTTCAGCAAAAGCTGTGCATCTGTTCCATTCTTTTCCGTAATTCGAAAAGATATCATTCCGTCTGTCTCATTGGTATCACAATAAAACAATGTTTCTGTGAATGTTTCAATGGAATTTATGCAGTTGATCGTCATTGCGGATACCGCAGCACATACGATATCATTTTCATCGGAATATTCTGCATGTCCCAAACAATCAAAACCAACAAACTGCTGATCATGGTTCTGGTAAACTGTTATTTTTACCATTACATGTTACCTTTTCAATTAACCATTAATCTTTTCGATTTTAACTTTTGTAAAGGACTGTCTGTGTCCGTTTTTCTTATGGTAACCGGTTTTTCTTTTATATTTGTAAACGATTACTTTTTTTCCACGTCCGTTAGCTACAACGGATGCTTCTACGGTAGCATTCTCAACAGTCGGATTACCGATTTTCAGACTTCCGTCATTTACTGCTAATACCTGATCGAAAGTTACTGTCTCACCAGCCTCTACTCCAAGCTTTTCAATGGTAATGATATCGCCTTCAGAAACTTTGTACTGTTTACCACCTGTTGCTATAATTGCGTACATATGGCACCTCCTATTTATCATTACTCGCCAATTTCGGTGCTGCAGATCCTGCAGTCTTATACCTCGTTGTGCGGCATCTTTAATATAATAGCAGACTGTTTTTATTCTGTCAACTGTTCTGCCAAACTTTTTTCAACTTTTTTTCTTGTGAGCTCCACAAGGTTCAGTTTTGTCATATCGATCACCTGAACCGGAACAGAATCTACTTTTACACAGCGGCGCAGATGCTCCATGACGGTATTCCGGTCTTCTTCCTGTTCCAGATTGATAAAATCAATAATGACAATTCCGGATATGTTGCGGAGCCGAAGCTGTGCAGCTGTCTCTTCTGCTGCTTCCAGATTAATTTTCAGAAAATGTTCCTGCCGATTCTTTTTATTTACGCTCTTTCCTGTGTTGACATCCACTACAGTCAGTGCCTCCGTCGGCTCAATTACCAGATAGCCACCGGATTTCATCCAGACTTTTGGCTGCAGCGCTTCTTCGGTTTGTTTATTTAGATTATAAAGTGCAGCCAGTGGAAGTAAGGGGTCCTCATACAACCGAACCGGTATTTGTGCAAAAACCGGATCGGAAAACTGTTGCTGCTCTATTTGTTCATACACCTGCGGCAGATCTGTGACAATCTCTATCAATCCTTCCTGTCGACTGTTTTTCAGATAGCCCATATAACTTTCCGGTGTGCGGCTGACACAGGAAAAACAGGTCCGCATGGCTGCAGTATCACAGATTGACTGCAACTGCGTTTTTAATTGTTGCAGTTCTGCCAGAAGTACCGGCGCCTCAGCTTCTTTTGCGTTTGTACGGACAATAATACCATAGGAACCATCCCATTCCGGTTCCAGCAGTGTACGGAACTGCTCTTTTTCAGCTTTTGTCAGTTTGGAAGAAAAGCTGAGCCGGCAGTCGCCGCTGGTCACTACCAGATATCGGCCGGTCAGATTCAGATTACCAGAAACAGTCGGTGCTTTCGTCTTGACACTCTCCCGTGTTACCTGCACCAGAAGTTCATCTCCCTGTACCAGTCTGGAAGATGGAATTTTTTTTGCAAACACAGGTGCAGCCTTTTCTTCCATGGAATAGTAGCAGGAAAGGCCAGGCTTGATTTCAATAAAAGCAGCCTGAATATTCGGCACGACTTTCTGTACCCGTCCTACATAGATATTTCCCAGGATGGATTCCTGCCCGAGTTTTCGGCAGCGTACTTCCAGCATCCGGCGTTCGGAAACGGTGGCACACATGCGCACCTGATGACTGTTGACAGAGGTATCTGTGATAATGACTTTATGCTTCAATGACATCACCTGCCTGATACAGCGGTCTTAATCCGTCCTCGGTGTGTTCGTAAGTTTCTACTCTATGGATCTGCATATTAAATGGATGATATTTTTTTCCAAAATACTGATAAAAATCCTGTAATACCAGTTCTGGTTTGATATTGTCAGTGCTTCCGGCAGAAAGTTGAAGGAAAAATCCCTGCCAGCCAAGTTCTTTTTCCACATATGGACGGAACACATAGATCAGCGGCTTGAGGTCGATGACACGCTCACTCTTCTTCGTCTGCTTTGTCACTTCGATATTGCTCCGTTCTTCATAATAGATACGGATTTTTTCTTCCAGTTCCTCCTGGGTAAAATCAATCTCATTTTTAAAATATACAATATAATCTGCCGCTCCCACTGCCGTCATTGCTTTTTTTTCATCCTGCCGCAGGGCAACATATTGCGTAATTTCGATACCATCAACCATAACCGCATTCAATGCAGCGATGGATTCTTGCGTGGATTTCGTAGATTTTGCTTCGATATCCAGGTATTCTCCGTCACTGGTGATGCCTACGCCTAAAGGTGCCGCAAAGGACATGATCTGGTGCGGTGAGAATCCTTCGGAATAAGCAATGTCAATATTAGCACGGCGCATGGCTTTCTGAAAATAACGCATGATGTCCAAATGTCCGATAAAACGCATAACACCGTACTTACGGAATTTAATTCTGATTCTCATAACATACGCCTCCTTTATATTTCATGGCTCCGCAACCGGCACATTTCTGGCGGCAATTCGGAGTAACCGTTTCCTCATTGGCTGCATGCCATTCACGCAACAGGAACTGTTTCGTTACACCTGCATCGATAAAATCCCATGGGAAGATTTCATCTTCCTGACGGGCACGGGTAGTATAAAAGTCTGTATCAATCTGTTCTTCCGCAAACGCATCCTGCCAGATCTGATCGTCGAAAAATTCAGACCAGGCTGCGAAGATGCCTCCTTTTTCATAGACACGGATCAGTGCATTGCAAAGACGTCTGTCACCTCTGGCAAGGATTCCTTCGATCATTGTGACATCTGCTTCATGCCAGTTATATCGAATACTCTTCTTATTTAACTGAGATTTGATGGTCTCATTTACAATCTTTGCCCGTCCAAGGAACTCATCTTTTGTGCACATCGGGCTCCACTGGAAAGGTGTAAACGGTTTTGGCACAAAGAAAGAGGTACTTACTGTGATCTGACATTTTCCATTTCGCTGATCCTTCGGGATTTCATAATAACGCTCGGCAATTTCTTCTGCAAGTTCACCGATGGCTTTCATATCTTCTATGGTTTCTGTAGGTTGTCCCAGCATGAAATATAATTTCACTTTATTCCATCCACCTTCGAAGGCAAGTCCGGCACCATGCAGAATATTTTCCTTGGTCAGACCTTTGTTGATGACATCACGCAGACGCTGGGAACCGGCTTCCGGAGCAAAAGTCAAACTGCTTTTTCGGATATCCTGTACTTTACTCATAACATCCAGTGAAAACGCATCGATACGCAGGGATGGCAGGGAAATATTTACGCCTTTATCTTTAAATTCATCGATCAGGAAAGTCAGCAGTTCTTCCAGATAGGTGTAATCGCTGGAACTTAAAGAACTCAAGGAAATTTCCTCATGTCCGGTACTGGTCAGCATCTGATAAGCTTTTTCTTTTAACATTTCAAGACTGCGTTCCCGCAGTGGACGGTACACCATACCGGCCTGGCAGAAACGACAGCCACGGATACAGCCTCGCTGAATTTCCAGAACAACGCGATCCTGTGTGACTTTAATAAATGGTACCAGCGGTTTGTCCGGATACACAGATTCGGACATATTTTCCACTACCTGACGGTGGATCACAGTAGGAATATCCTCATAAACCGGCTGAAAACCAGCGATGGTTCCGTCTTCTTTATAAGATACCTCATAGAGAGACGGTACATACAGTCCCGGAATCTTAGCTGCTTCGTGTAAAAAGTTCTGGCGGCTGTAACTGCCATCCTCTTTCATCTGTTCATAGAGATCAAAGAGATCATCATATACGGTTTCGCCTTCTCCGATATAGAAGATATCGAAAAAATCAGCAATCGGTTCCGGATTGTATGCGCAGGGGCCACCGCCGATGACGATTGGCATATGATCTGTTCTGTCTGCAGATTTCAGAGGAATTCCACCCAGATCCAGAATCTGGAGAATGTTTGGATAACAAAGCTCATACTGCAGTGTCATACATAAGAAGTCAAAGTCCTTAATTGGATCCTGGGTTTCCAGTGCAAACAGCGGAATCTGCTGTTCTTTCATAATCTTGTGCAGATCTGGCCAGGGGGAATAGACACGTTCACAGTACACATCATTCCGTAGATTGAATTGATGATACAGGATCTGGATGCCAAGATGTGACATACCGATTTCATATACATCCGGGAATGCGAAGGCAACACGTATCTTCACCGCTTCCGGATTTTTACGGACCATATTTACCTCATTTCCGATATAACGGGCAGGTTTATCTATGGTCAATAAAATTTCGTCTTTTAACGCAAGTTTATTATTCATTCTTTTTTTCCTGTTCTATTTTGTATACTTTTTGATTGTAAAGCGGACATAAGCATCCCCCTTAACCACCGCTTAGTGCTCTACGCACTTGAAGCGGGGGAATGCTTATTCTGCGTTCAAATTATGCAGGTGCTTTTTTTTGATTTCCTGCACAATTTTCCATTCTAGCATAAGACAGTAAAAAGCGTCAATGAGAACATGACGCTTTTAGGGGTTCTTTTCTATTCTGTGTTAAAGTTTATTCTACACTCTTCAGTGCATTTACCATATTGATACGGTCTAACATCCGGTTTGTGATGAAATCCACTGCCAGTGCAAACAGGAACGTCATACCTCCGGCAAACAGATAGGTGGTCGGATGTACGGAAACCGCAAAGTATATAGAAGGCATTTTTAAAACCATAGTCAGCAGACCACTGAAAAAACGCCCCACCGGAAGTCCGAGTATAATACCGATCACTGTGAGGATCAGTGTTTCCTTATTGACATACAGATGCACCTCGTTGTCGAAAAAGCCAAGTACTTTGATGGTAGCCAGTTCCCTCTCTCGCTCGGAAATATTGGTGGTAGCCAGCGTGAATAATACAACAAAGGCAAGGCCTGCCGCCAGGGCTGTTACCAAAACAACGACACAATTGATCAGACTGAAGGATTTTGTGAATTCATCACGCATGGTCTGTACGCTGCTGCAGGATACGACATCACTTTCCCGGGACAGAGTATCCGCATAGGATACCGGATCATCACAGGAAGCAGATAAATGTGCCAGTATCGCATTCGGTGTATAATCGCCCATCAGTGCCTCATAAGTACTCTGCCGCATATAAATCGCATTTCCGAGGTAATTATGTAAAATGCCATTCACAGAAAAAGTACATTCTTTCAGGTCACTGTTCTGGATCTGCAGAGAATCTCCCGCAGTAAATCCCATTACTTCTGACAGGTTCTGGGTAACAAAAATCTGACCATCAGACAGATCTTTTTCTTTGCCATCCAGGCCTTCCAGATTGATATAATCTGCAATGGAAGCATCCTTCGGAATTACATAGAGCGGAACTGTTTCTTCCACTGTCTGGCTTTCATTTTTCGCCTGTACCGTATCCATCTGAAGTCCGAGGTAATCCGAAATATTCGAATCTGTATCGATTTGTTTTGTAAAATTATCATAATCTTCGGCCATAACAACTGCCATCATGTCATAGCGATAGATATGGTTATACTGTTTTGGCATCAGATCCGTTACGGAGTTCTTGATGGCCATACCTACCACCAGAAGTGCGGTGCATCCAAGGATGCCGCTGATGGTCATGATCAGACGCTTTTTATAACGGAACAGATTGCGGAATGTAACTTTATTCAGGAAAGAAAGGCGTTTCCACAAAAACGGGATTTTTTCCAGAAATACCCTGGATCCGGCTTTCGGTGCTTTCGGGCGCATCAGTGCTGCCGGACACTGCCGCAGTTCACTGTGACATGCGCAGATTGCTGCAATCAGGGCTCCGGCTACAAACAGCAGGATACCACAGACTCCATAACCTGCATGGAACAGAAAGCGGTAAGATGGAATCTTATACATGACATCGAAAACCATAAACAGGAATTTCGGCATCAGGATAAAACCACCGATATCTCCCAGCAGTCCGCCACAGATACATGCGGATAACGTGTAGGTGAGGTATTTTCCATATACATGTGCATCTGAGAAACCAAGTGCTTTGTATATACCGATCTGTCCTCGTTCTTCCTCTACCAGACGGGTAATGGTCGTCAGGCTGATCAAAATCGCAACCGAAAGAAAGAGAATCGGAAATACCGTTCCAATCGTCTCAATGGAATCTGCATCACTCTGAATGGTGGAAAAACTGCTGATGGAGCTGCGATCCTGCACATACCATTTCGTCATACGAATGGCATCAATATCTGCCTGTGCATCTGCCAGTTCTGCATATGCCTTGCTTCGTTCTTGTTCTAATTTCCGCATCTGCTCTTCCAGCTTTGCGGAACCATCTGCCAGTTCCTGCTCAGACTGATTCAGTTTGTCTGTGTTTTTCTGAATTTCCTGATCTGCTTTGATAAACTGGGTATTGGCATTTTGTTCCTGAAGTTTCAACTCTGCCAGACCTGCCCCAAGTTCCTGTCTGGCGCTGGTCAGTTTTTGTTCCTGTTGTTCCAACTGAGCGGCAGCTCCGGATAATTGTTGCTGCTGTATATTCAGCTCTGTTTCGGCATCGGTAAACTGTTGGATCGCCTCCTGTTTTTTCGTCTGGATAGCTGCCTTTTGCGTTTCTAACTGAAACAGAGTTGTCTGTAGGGATTCATATTGTGTTTCAAGTGTGGACATGCCATCCGGAATCTGCAGTAACTGTGTCTTTCGGTCTTCCAGTGCCTGTTTTTGCATATCATAGTCGGCGGCATTCGGATCCAGCTGAAGAATCTGTGTGTCCAGTGCAGCATTCAGAACTTCTATCCTGGTTTTCAGATCAGTCTGAAAAGTGGTTTTTTCACTGTTGTATGTGCTACCGTTTTCTACTGCTGTTTCATAGGATTTCCAGGAATCCTGTGGCCATGCATCTCCCATTTGCGTTTGTATCTGAGAGACCTGAGCCAGAATCTGCTCTTTTCCGTCGGATGCCTGTTGCTGTCCCTGAGTCAGCTGTATTTCCGCATTGGATAATTCCTGCATAACAGCTGTTTTTTGCTGCTGTAATGTTGCTGCGCCCTGATTTAATTGAACTTGATGTTCCTTTAATTCTGCCTTTCCAGAAGTTAACTGTTGTTCTCCGGAAGCAAGCTGAGTATAACCGTCAGAAATCTTTACATATCCCTGCCGGAACTGCTCGGCCGCACTCTTTTTTTGCTCATTTAACTGGCGGATTCCGTCCTGAAGTTGCTGCCAGCCATCTGCCAGCCGGATTTTCCCATCATCCAGTTCCGCTCTCGCATCTGTGATTTTCGCATCTGCATCTGCGAACTGAGTATCTGCTTCCAGACGCGCATCTGCCAGTGTTGCAGCAGCATCGGAAACAACTTCATCGTAACGGGCCTGCTCACGTTTTTCCTTGATTTCTTTTTCAATCTGTTTTTTGACAGCATCTACCTTATCCTGATATTCTTCCGAAAAACAGGAAAGGTTCTTTGCACCGCGAACACTCAGTTCAATGGCAGAATATACTTCATTGTCCAGTGCATCAGAAGTGACGTAGAAGAAATATTTTGCTGACTGGGAGGAGCGGAAGGACGCAGCACCGTCATCTGCGATCAGGTCTGCAGCATCCTGCATGATTGCTGTAATCGTATAGCTATGCTGTTTTAGTGCGGAGGTATCCTCATCTCCGGAAGTGCGCTGCGCCGTTAGTGTTACCTGGTCACCGATCTTTTTTCCGGCATCGGTACAATAATTTTGTGAAACGGCGATTTCTGATGCACTCTGCGGAAGTGTACCTTCCAGTAAAAGGGGTTGGTTAAATCCTTTCATATCAAGCAGTGTTACCTCTGCTTTCTGCTGCAGATCGCCCGCCTGTACCAAGGCGGTTTCACTGTAAGTACCACAGGCTTTTTCTACACCTTTTACCTGAGAGACTGCCTTCACATCCTCATTGGTCAGTCCGAGGGTGGACTGGATCCGGATGTCATACAGATTCTGTCTGTCATAATAATCATCTGCAGATGCGCGCAGATCCCGGCATCCGGCGGATAATCCGGCAAACATGGTAACTCCAAGAAATGTGATCAGAAGAATGGAGAAAAACCGTTTTTTTTCTTTTTTTATTGTTCGTGTTATGTCTTTCCAGTAAGCTTTCATCTGTTTACCACTCTATTTCTACAATCGGAACCGGAGTCGGATTGCTGGTTTCACTGATTACGGTGCCATTTTTAAACTGGATCAGCCGGTCTGCCATCGGTGCCAGAGCAGAGTTGTGGGTGATGATCAGTACCGTGATCTTCTCCCTGCGGCAGGTATCCTGTAAAAGTTGAAGGATCTGTTTTCCGGTATTGTAGTCCAGTGCACCGGTAGGCTCGTCGCAAAGCAGCAGTTTCGGATTTTTTGCCAGTGCTCGGGCAATGGATACACGTTGCTGTTCACCTCCGGATAACTGTGCCGGAAAGTTTTTAATGCGTTGCTCCAAACCTACTTTCGCAAGTGTTTGTTCTGCGTTCAGGGAATCATTGCAGATCTGAGAAGCCAATTCCACATTTTCCAGTGCGGTCAGGTTCGGAACCAGATTGTAAAACTGGAATACAAAGCCAATATCGGTCCGACGGTACTGGGTCAACTGTTTCTTTCCATAGGTGGTGATGTCGGATCCATCTACCATCACATGACCGGAAGTTGCGGTATCCATGCCGCCCAGAATGTTCAGTGCGGTTGTTTTTCCTGCGCCGGAAGCACCGAGTATGATCGCCAGTTCTCCTTTTTCCACAGAAAAGGAAGCGTCCTTTAATGCAAAAATAGCGTTTCCGCCGGTGTTATATTCTTTTGTAATATTCTGAAATTCGATATAAGACATCCTTTTTTCCTCGCAGTAACTTATTATGCTTTTATTATAGGTTTATCTAAAAACAGAAGCAATAAAGAAAGTATAAAATTTCAAAATTATGGAAGTATTTTGAACCAGTCAGAAATGCCGGATACATCCATGGTAGACTGAAGCTGTCGGGTGATTTTCTTTGCATCCCATCCTTTCCAGGAAGTGTCGGTCTGTTTTATGGCAAAAAAGGCAAGAAACAGGCAGAGTGCAAGAAAAAAACGGACACCTAAAAAACTGTGGGGAACTTTTTCAGAACGGTTATTATCACCGGCTTGCTCATTTGCATTTAGCGGCTGCCCGGAAGTAGCAAAACTGTTTTTTATGGCATTGATGTATCGTTTTCGATCTTCATATTGTTCCGGATGCATACACACACTCCTTTCGAAAAAAGTGTTTGATAAAAAAGAAAGTTTATCATTACAGTCTTTCTCCGATGTAATGATAAACTTTCCTTTCTTTTATTTACATATGCAGATGTCTTCTGATTCAGAACATCTGTGTCCACCGCACAGTGAGAAGCATCTTTCTGAATTTCTGTATGCGGGCAGATACAAATTCTGGTTTTTATCTTTGAGATAATTCTTCCAATACTTCATCCCAGGTAATTCCTTTGTCTACCATCATGACCATCATATGATACAGGAAATCTGCAATCTCATATTTGATTTCTTCCGGATCCGGATTTTTTGCTGCGATCACAATTTCGGTAGCCTCTTCTCCGACTTTTTTCAGAATTTTGTCAATTCCTTTGTCAAAGAGATAGTTTGTATAAGATCCTTCTTTCGGATGAAGTTTACGGTCCAGGATGATATTGTATTCATTCTCAAATACTTCTAGCGGATTTTTCTCCTTGTACTCTTCTTTGACCAGATCTGTGTAGAAACAGCTGCGCTTGCCGGTGTGGCAGGCAGCACCGATCTGAGAAACTTTTGCCAGAATCGTATCTTTGTCGCAGTCAATGGAAAGAGCCTTTACATATTGGTAATGTCCGGAGGTCATACCCTTTGTCCAGAGTTCGTTACGGCTTCTGCTGTAATACGTCATCTTGCCCAGTGACAATGTGGTATAAAATGCTTCCTCGTTCATATAGGCAAGCATCAGCACGTCATTGGTTTTATAATCTTGTACAATAACCGGAATCATGCCATCGGAATTTAATTTGAACTCCGACCATTCACAGGAGGTCTCCAGATGTCCTGTTTCAATATCCTGTTCTTTTAAATATGCTTTTAAAGCCATGATATCCGTATCTGGTGCACTGATCGTTTTGGATGAAATGCCGTTAATGGTATCATCTGACTGTAATGCTTTGCAGATGCTTTCATTATCTGTTTCCGTCAGGATCATGGAATAGGACATATCGGTAACATTTCCAAGCGTTCCCATCAACGCCGGATCCAGAACGATCAGTTCACTGGTGTTATTTTCAACATCCTCTTTCTGCTTGAAAAACAGATCTACATTGTGGATAGACAATGCCAGAGTTTCTTTACCGAATCGCATAGCTCCCTCTTTGGATAGCTGTGCCGTCACATCTTTTACCGGATTTAAAATAGCTTTCTTGCATCCGGCATATAATATTTTTTTGATATCCTCCAGACGGTTAATGTTGCCGCCTGCATATACCGGAATCTCAGAAACGCGGTTGATTTCCTTCATGGTATGAAGATTCAGTTCATGTTCTGTATCGTTGTCGGAAAGGTCAAAAAGATAAATTTTGTCGATACCGTTGTCATTATAGAGACGGATCCGTTCCATCAGATCATCCTGTTCCGTGTAATCATTGAAATCGCTGACCAGTTTTCCGTTTTTTAAATAAATTGTTGCAATTAAATTCTTTTTCATTGTTTATAAACTGCCTTTCGTGGATAAAATATCCGTTATGCGCGGATCATAAGAGGAAGCATCATCCAGTGCTTTGCCGAATGCCTTGAACAATGCTTCAATGATATGATGATTGTTTGTCCCGGAAAGTACTTTCATATGCAGATTCATCCCTGCGGAGTAGGAAACAGCATAAAAAAATTCCCGTACCATCTCAGTATCCATGTCACCGACACGATCTGTGCTGAATTCTGCATCAAAAGCAAAATATGGCCGACCGGACAGATCAATGGCACACAGAACCAGTGTCTCGTCCATGGGAAGTATCATGCTGCCAAATCGTTTGATTCCTTTTTTGTCTCCCAGAGCTTCCCGGATGGCATTTCCAAGGACGATCCCGGTATCTTCGATTGTATGATGACAGTCGACTTCCAGATCACCAGCCACCTTCAAATCCAGATCAAAGAAACCATGTCTGGTGAATCCGGAAAGCATGTGATCAAAAAAGCCTATTCCGGTAGCAATATCCTGCTTTCCGTTTCCGTCTAATGTAAGAGTCAGACTGATATCTGTCTCATTTGTCTTTCTGTGTACCTGTGCATAGCGTTGTTCTGCCATTGTTTCATCCTCCGGTCTTTATTTATCTTCGTCTTCAAATCTGACGCGAATGGAGTTTGCATGTGCAGTCAGCTGTTCGCAGTCTGCAAATTGTGCAATATCTTTGTATACCGCATGTAAAGCATCTCTGGAGTAAGAGATGATACTGGATTTTTTGATAAAATCATCCACGCTTAATGGAGAAAAGAACTTTGCAGTTCCGTTAGTAGGAAGAACATGGTTTGGTCCTGCAAAATAGTCCCCCAGTGGTTCACTGCTGTATTCACCAAGGAAAATAGCACCTGCATTTTTAATCTTTGTCATAACCTCAAATGGATTTGCGGTCACAATTTCCATATGTTCAGAAGCAATCTCGTTCGCTGTCTCAATGGCAGTATCCAGATCCGGGGCAATCAGGATGTAACCGTAGTTTTCCAGAGATTTCTCAATGATCGCTTTTCTGGAGAGCACTTCACAGAAACCATCTACTTCTTTGGATACTTCTTCTGCCAGCTTTTCACTGGTAGTGATCAGAATGGCAGATGCCAGCTCATCATGTTCTGCCTGGGACAGTAAATCAGCCGCAACAAAACGTGGATTGGCAGTTTCGTCAGCCAGAACAAGAATCTCACTCGGACCTGCAATGGAGTCAATGCTGACATGACCGAATACGGCTTTTTTTGCAAGGGCTACATAGATATTTCCAGGTCCCACAATCTTGTCAACTTTTGGAATACTTTCGGTGCCGAAGGCAAGTGCGGCAATAGCCTGTGCACCGCCGACTTTAAACACACGGTCTGCACCGGCTTCTTTTGCAGCTACGAGCGTGGAGGGATTGATTTTACCCGCTTTGTTACATGGGGTTGTCATGATGATCTCCTCTACACCTGCTACTTTGGCCGGCATGATATTCATCAGTACAGAAGATGGATAGACGGCTTTTCCACCGGGAACGTATACACCGGCTTTGGCAATCGGAGTTACTTTCTGACCGAGCATGGTGCCAGGGATAGAACTGTCAAACCAACTGTATTGTTTCTGCTTTTCATGATAAACACGGATGTTTTCTTTTGCTTTGCGGATTACTTCTAAAAGCTTTTGATCTACCAGCTCATAAGCTTCTGCAATCTCATCCTCTGTCACTTCGATATTGTCTGCTGTTACTGTTGCACCGTCAAATTTCTGTGTATAGTCAAATACTGCCTGATCACCGTTACTGCGGACATTGGCGATGATTTCGTTTACGCTGCTCTCATACTGGGTATAATTGTTAGGACTTCTCTTTAACAGATCGGTCAGTATATTCTGAATGGTTTCCTTTGTCAGTTTTAATGTACGCATATCTTACTTTTCTCCTTCGCTCATTACCTGGCGCAGATCTGTGATCAGCTTGCTGATGCGTTCCTGCTCCATCTTCATACTTACCGGGTTTACCACCATACGTGCAGATAACGGACACACTTCTTCTAACACAGCCAGCCCGTTTTCACGCAGGGTAGAACCTGTTTCCACAATATCGACGATGACATCTGCCAGACCGACGATCGGTGCCAGTTCAATCGAACCGTTCAGTTTGATGATTTCCACGGTCTGATGCTTTTTGTTATAAAAATAATCCTTGGCAATCTTCGGATACTTGGTAGCCACACGGATCTGCTCATGATGTTGCAACAAATCTCTGGCAGATTCCGGACCGCAGACACACATCCTGCATTTTCCAAATCCAAGATCTAACACCTCATAAATATTGCGGGCTTCCTGTAAGATGGTATCTCTTCCGACGATACCGATATCAGCAGCACCGTATTCCACGTAAGTCGGTACATCCGGTCCTTTGGCGAGAAAGAAACGCAGTTTTAAGTCTTCATTGACAAAAATCAGTTTTCGCGTGTCTTTATCTTTCATCTCCTCACAGGTGATTCCGATTTTTTCAAACATTTCAAGTGTCTTATTTGCAAGACGACCCTTTCCAAGTGCAAATGTTAAATATCTCATTCTCCGGTCCTCCTACATATAAAAAATAATGTCCTGGATATGGTTCTCTTCTGCATATTTTTCATAAACAGCTTTTGTATTCTGCTCAGTCAGCGGCATCAGTTCTACCTGCTCACCACGGCTTCTGAGTACCTGCGCATCTTTAATAGCATCCTGCCGGTACTGCTGGCTGTAAATAAACCATTTTGTCGTATTTTCAAATGGAATCCGTACATTTTGGCGCTGCAGTGCGGCCATCAGCTGATTGATGACAACCGCAAACCCGATGGACGGTGCGGATTTGCCGAAGGATTTCAACAAATTGTCATAACGTCCGCCGTTTACAACGGCTTCTCCGCTGCCAAAAGTATAACCGGCAAAAATAATACCTGTATAATAATCAAAACCAGAGATCATAGCCAGTTCGTAAGATACATATTTGTGGATTTTATATAATTCCAACAGTTCATCCAACTGCTCCAGACGGGTCAGTGCGTTTAACACCCGTGGAAATTCCTGTGCCCATACTTTTGCAGCGGAGATTTTTTCCTTATCCAGCATGACATCTGTCAGCAGACCGAACAACTGTGTTAAATTTTCATCTGTCACATACTGTGCCACCACTTCCTGCACACCGTACAGATTGCGGTTCTGAAGCAGATTCCGGATCTCTTCCATGACATCTTCATCCAGACCGGCTGCTTCAAATAAGCCCCGCAGGAAATCTGCATGTCCAACACTGAGCTGAAATTCTTTCAGACCGGCTGCTTTTAAAAGTTGTGCGGAAAGTGCCAGCATCTCTGCATCTGCCTCTACACTGCCATCCCCAATCAATTCGGCACCGGACTGTGTGTTTTCTTTTAAACGTCCCTGATAACTGGAATTGTTGCGGAACGTATTGCCGGTATAACACAGACGGATGGGAATCGCCTGTTCTATATAATACTTGGATGCACATCGCGCGATGGATGGTGTGATATCCGGGCGGAGAACAAGTGTGTTGCCTTCTCGGTCGAAAAATTTGTACAGATCCCGCGAAGGCGTGGTACCAATCTCTTTACCAAATATATCAAAAAACTCAAAAGTCGGTGTCTGGATCGGATGGTAGCCGTAAGATTTTAATACAGAAAGCAAACGGCCTTCCAGAATGATTTTGCGTTCACATTCCTCATTATAAATATCTCTGACACCTTCGGGCGTATGTAATAATTGATTTTTCACTGCTATGTCCCCTCTTTGTTCCATTTTTATTTTTTTACATAAAAAATATGAAAATCGGATTGATCATCCCTGAACACTTTAGTGTGCTACCATGCTAATATGTAAAAATCTTTAAACATTATAAGAAAATAAAGCTAAAATGTCAATCCCTTAAATTCAAATCCAGCTGAAGCGCATCCAGATATGGCACCAGAAGTCCGGAGTGACCGGTAAAAAAGAACGTCTCATCCAGTTCATCCATACGAAAACTCTTTCTGCCGCCCTGTTGCATCCGCTCCCAGAACTGTGCCAGTTGCCGAAATGGCAGATAATAAAACCGGTCAAGATGGGGATAAAAGATCAGAAAAAATGCAATACCACCCTGCTGCTCAAAATCCCGCATAAATTCCACCTGATGAGGATGAATGTTCTGCAGTGGAAACGTATTGACCTGACATTCCTTGGCATCAAAACATACAGGAATTCCCTGCACGACACCGATATAATCCACGGTACTTTTCTGTTCAAAATAAGCCAGCGTGATATGACGGCTCTCTTTGTCCATTTTGATAGGGGTAATAGGCGTTGGGACTTTCTGGATCAGGGCCAGATGATTTTCACGGTACCGTTCATTGGTACGGTTGATAAATTCTTCCAGTGTAGAACCACGCAGCCCTCTTGAATTCCAGGTTGGCATTATAAAATCCCCCGATGCGTCAGTTCCGGATCATCATAGTAAAGAATATTTTCTTTTTCCACGTGAAAGGTTCCATCCTGTACCAAAATACAGTTGACGCTGCAATTCGGCTGATGAATGCTCCAGAATTCATCCATGGACATCTGTCTGATATAAGTCAGAAAGGCACGGATCACGGCTCCGTGGCACACCACCAGAACATTTTCCACAGATGGATCCTGTTCCAATGGAAGAATTTCATTTTTTAAAAAATCTTCAATACGTGCATAAACATCAGAAAAATTATCGCCGGTCTCATCCGCTACATACATGGACGGTTTGGAAAAACAGTAGATCAGATTCTGATCTTTGCTGTTTCGGATTTCACTGATCTTATCTCCTTCGTATTTTCCAAAGCACATTTCACGTACCCGGAGATCCACCTTTACGGAAATATTCTGATGTTCTGCAATAATCTCCGCTGTTTTTACGGCACGCTGATAGGGGCTGGAATAAATGCGCTGAAATCTTATCTCTTCCCGGTCGAATCCGTCCCTGGTATCGCGGGCAAGCTCTTCCCCATATGGGGTTAAAGCGATATCAGAAGAGCCTTGAATCAACCCTTTTTTGTTCCAGAATGTCTCTCCGTGTCTCATAATATATAAATGCATGGTTTCTCTACCTCTTCTCTTTTGCAAGTTTTGTCTGTACCCGTGCAAAGGACGCGGGTTCCGGTGCAGTGACAATCCGGCCGTCCGGAAATTCCATCCGATAGGCATGCAGCAGCTGAGAACGGATCCTGCAGCTGTCCTTTACCGCCTGATTTATTTTTTTATCTCCATATTTACCATCTCCCAGGATTGGATGTCCGATGCTGGCCAGATGGGCACGGATCTGATGGGAACGCCCGGTAATAAGATGTACTTCCAACAGTGTCATGTTTTCATACACTTTCACCGGATGATATGCTGTCTCAATATAAGAAGCATCCGCAAAAGCCTCTTTGTGAACCGTTACTTTATTGTTTTGGTGATTCTTTGCCAGATATCCTTTCAAATGTGCATCCTGTGTAAGCTGTCCGGCCACCAGGCAACGGTAATATTTCTGCATGCTGCGTGACTTTAAAGCCTCTGCCATTTCCTGCAGACCACGGATCGTCTTTCCTGCAATCAGAAGTCCGGAAGTGTTGCGATCGAGCCGGTTACAGATGGAAGGATGGAACGTGCGTAATTCCGCACGGGTCAGCTGCCCGCTTTCTAACAGATAATCAATGATCATTTCATTGGCGGAATAATCGTTTTTTTCTGCTTTCTGTGATAAGATACCCACCGGTTTATTCAGGATCAGAATATCCTCATCCTCATATACGATTTCCGGTTTTGGATGGTGCACAGTGGACATTTTTGCAGCCGGACCGGCAGCTGCAGATTCGGAATGAAGATCTGCAGCCTGTTTTCCCATTGGTGCTTCTGCAAGAGCAGAGGCAAACTTGTTAAAGGTTTCATCGGACAGATAGATTTTAATCTGATCAGAAGTCTGCAATACTTCCTGTCCGGTTGCTTTTTTATCATTTAACACAATATTTTTTTTACGCAGCATTTTATAAACAAATCCTTTGGAAGCCTGATTTAATATTTTGAACAGATACTTATCCATGCGTTGTCCGGCTTCTTTGGATGATATGGAAAATTCTTTCATGAGCATTTCACTTTCTTAAATTCTTCTAGGATGCGTTTTTTGTTTGGATTACAAAATGTATCATTTTGTCTGCCTGAAAAATCCAATTATTTCTGTTTTTTCTTGTGCACGTTACGGATTGCTTTCCGCTTTTTCGGATGTGAAGCTCCGGTTCCATTATTGCGTCCATGGTTCTGATAATTACGATTCTGTTGTCCATTATGTTTTGGCCGGATCAGGCATTTTGGTTCAAACCCAATGAGATCCGTGCGGTGAGCCAGATGCAGCGCTTCATATACCAGATCATAGTTTTTCGGATTGCGGTACTGTATGAGGGCACGTTGCATGGCTTTCTCATGCGGATTGTTGGTGACGTACACTTTCTTCATAGTGCGCGGATCCAGTCCGGTGTAATACATACAGGTGGAAATCGTAGATGGTGTTGGATAGAAATCCTGTACCTGTTCCGGCATATAGCCAAGATCCCGGAGATATTCTGCCAGTTCCACAGCTTCTTTCAGAGTGGATCCGGGATGAGAAGACATCAGATATGGAACAAGATACTGTTTCTTTCCGATCCGCTCATTGATTTTTTTATATTCTTCCCGGAACTTGTTATATACTGCTACCGGTGGTTTTCCCATCAGCGATAATACTGAATCAGAAATGTGTTCCGGAGCAACTTTTAACTGTCCGCTGACATGATGTTCACATAATTCCCGGAAAAAAGTTTTATCCTTGTCGCAGATCAGATAATCAAAACGGATACCGGAACGGATAAACACTTTTTTCACATTCGGAAGCACGCGCAGTTCCCGTAACAGGCTCAGATAATCAGAATGATCTACCTTTAAATTCGGACATGGACTCGGGAACAGGCACTGCCGGTTCTTGCAGACACCGCGGGTCAGCTGTTTATCGCACGATGGACCACGGAAATTTGCGGTAGGACCACCCACATCATGAATATAGCCCTTAAAATCTGGCTCCCAGACCATCTGCTTTGCTTCGTTCAGGATGGATTCATGGCTTCGGGTCTGGATAATTCTTCCCTGATGAAACGTCAGGGCACAAAAACTGCAGCCACCATAGCAGCCACGATTGCTGACCAGACTGAATTTCACCTCTTCGATTGCCGGAACACCACCTGCTTCTTCATAGGACGGATGATAGGTTCTCATATAAGGAAGTGCATATACGGCATCCATCTCACTGGTAGTAAGTGGTTTGGATGGCGGATTTTGCACGACATAGCATTTATTTGGATAAGGCTCAATGAGCCGTTTTGCTGTAAATGGATCCGTATTGCAATATTGTGTATAAAAACTGTGGGCATAGGATTCCTTGCTGGCACAGATTTCTTCGTAAGATGGCAGTGTAATGCCATCGTATACACTGTCCGGATCCTTTGTCTTGTATACCGTGCCGTCGATATAAGTAAGATCTTTGATATCAATGCCACTGCGCAGCCCCTCTGCCACAGCCACGATACTGCGTTCTCCCATTCCATATAACAGCAGATCCGCACCGGAATCCAACAGAATGGAACGTTTCACTTTATTTGACCAGTAATCATAATGTCCGAGACGGCGCAGGCTGGCTTCCAGTCCTCCAATGATCAGCGGTGTGTGTTTGTAGGTGCGGCGGATGAGATTGCAGTATACCACGGTTGCGTAATCCGGCCGCCGGCCCATGATTCCGCCCGGCGTAAACGCATCTTTCTGACGGCGTTTTTTAGATACGGAATAATGATTGACCATGGAATCCATATTTCCACCGGTTACAATAAAACCGATTTTTGGCTCACCCAGGATACTGATACTGTCCGGATTTTTCCAGTCCGGCTGTGAAATAATTCCAACAGAAAATCCATTTGCCTGCAGGATCCTGCTGATGATTGCATGCCCGAAAGACGGATGATCCACATAGGCATCACCAATGACATATACAAAATCCAGCTGCTCTATTCCCTGTGCCTGCATATCGGCACGACTGATTGGTAAAAATTGTTTCATCTATTTAAATCCTCTTAAATCTTCGTAAGTATGATCCAGAACCTGCCTGTAATCTGTGATATAATAATCGGCCAGTCTGTATTTTTCTGCCCGCAGCAATGCAGAATAGTCATCCTCCACGGCACAGACCGTCATACCGGCTCTTTTTCCTGCCAAAATCCCCATCGGAATATCTTCAAACACCAGACAATGTTGTGGGGAAACCGCGAGTTTTTCTGCTGTTTTCAGATATACATCCGGTTCCGGTTTCCCTTTATTGACATCACAACTGGTAGTAATGGCATCAATGCAGCCTGTGAGATTGCGCGCATCCAGAAAAGCATCCAGCAGAAGTCTGGAATTACTGGTTGCAATGCCAATCTTTATATGCTGTTTTTTCAGTAATTGTAAAAATTCATCCAGCCCCGGTTTCAGTGTGGTTTCGTGTATATATTTGTCCAAAGCAATACGATTCCACAGTTCTTTTACTTCTTCCACATTCTTGGAAAGCTGATACTTTCGAATAAAATATTGTGCCGTTTCTGTGAAACTCATTCCCTCGATTTCTTCATGGAGATGTTCCGGCATGGGAAGGCCCTGTTGCCGGAAAAAATCCTGATCAATCTCTTCCCAGATCCACATGGAGTCTGTCATGGTTCCATCCAGATCAAAGATAACAGCTTCTTTCTGTTCTATCATCATATTGTTTCTTCCTTCAATTTTGTAATTTCTTCCAATGTCAGTTCCCGCCAGGCACCGGGTGTCAGTTTCTCATCCAGATGCAGACTTCCCATGGACAGCCGCTTCAGATAGGATACCTTTTTACCTACGGACTGAAACATCCGTTTTACCTGATGAAATTTTCCTTCTGTGATCGTCACGAGAATCTCGGATGTCTGTTCGTTTTCTACAATATGCAGAATTTTGAGAGCAGCCGGTGCCGTCATTTTCTTTTCACCAATGTCCAGCCCATTCTTGAAGGCTGTGATATCAGCCTCTGTCACAATTCCATGGATTCTGGCATAGTAGGTTTTCGGAACATGACGTCCCGGTGCCAGAAGACTGTGATTCAATGCACCGTCATCTGTGATCAACAGCAAACCTTCGGTGTCTTTATCCAGCCGTCCCACCGGGGACAGCCCCCGGCGCAGATTGTCCGGCAGATAATCCATTACGGTTTTATCCCGACGATCTTCGGTGGCAGTAACGCATCCAGCCGGTTTGTGCAGCATCAGATAATGGTATTCCTGATAAGCGATGGGGTGTCCATCCAGACAGATACAGTCCTTCTTCGGATCACATTTTTCTCCACCGTCCGTTACAAGTGCACCGTTTTTTGTAATACGTTTCATTTTAATCAGTTTTTTACTCTCAGAACGGGTTGCTACCTGCATCTGAGAGAGAAATTTATCAATGCGAATCATATGTGTTTTTCTTTCTGTCACAATTTTTTATCTATATCATTATAGAGGTATGCCTTCAAATCTGCAAGTTGTTTACGGATAATCAGCATAAATGCGATGCTGCTCCAACTGCTTCAAATATGGATAAGGATTGATGGCTTCCTCTTTATCCGTATTGTGGTGGATATAAATGCCTACGTGCAGATGCACGGCAAACTGCCCGGTTGTGCCTTCTGTTCCATATCCGGAATCTCCTGCAAATCCAAGAAGCTGCCCGGCATGCACCGCCATACCATCTTCCAGATCCGGCGCATAGGATTCCAGATGTGCGTAGTAATAATATGTGCCGGACGCACTGCGAATGCCGATACGCCAGCCTCCAAGCTTCAACCATCCCATCTGCTCCAGTGTGCCATCGGTCATACTGACTATCGGATAAATGCCACGCTCATTTCGGATGGTCATCAAATCCGTGCCCTCATGCTTGCGGGCTCCGCCAAAAGTGCGGGCAGATTGCCAGGAATCTTCATAATTACAGATGACCGCTTCCGCTTTCCATGTAGTTTCTCTATGCTCATTTTGAAATGCCAGTGGAAAATACTGCAGTTCCGACAGAATCTGTTTATCCAGTACTTTTTTTGTCGTTATCTGCCGGACCGTTCGCAGTCGGTTTGCAAGCAGGCTGTTCCAGACTACCAGCAGCAGAAGTGCGATCAATCGGATTCGGAATACCTTTCTTTTTGCAGTAATAAAAGAATTTTGTCTCCTTTTCATTCTTTTTCTCCAGTCAGGAATTACTTTAAGATATGAAAAATAAACTGTACTATGAAAAATAAACTATTTATTCTATGTATTACAATCTGTATCGGCTATGGTATCATCTATCCGGACCTGCTGGCAAAATCTGCCGCAAACGGCTTATATCTGTGGTATCATTCGGTATTGCCGACGTTGCTGCCCTTTGGTATCTTGTCAGGAATCATCCTTCGTACCGGTATGTATGACGCGATATTGGAACGGATCAGCCCGTTTCTAAAAGGCATCTATCCACTTCGTCCTCCCTTGTTTTATCCGGTGATTGCCGGATATCTGTTTGGTTTTCCTCTTGGCAGCAAATTATGTGCGGATCTGTACGATCTTGGAAAAATCAGCAAAAATGAAGCTGTGAGGGTCAGCTGTATCAGTAATAATTTCGGTCCTGCGTTTGTCGTAAATTATGTGTTGGCAGCATTACCGGAAGGTGTAATGCCGGACTGGATGTTCCTTGCTATATGTTATGGCACGCCATTGCTTCTTGGTTGGTTTATGCTTTGGGGGGCACCAGAAAATCCGCCGGAAAAAAACTCAGAAAAAATGCCGGCATCCAGATCTGAAATAACTTTAAAAATCATTGATGACGGCATTATGAACGGTTTTACGACAATGATAAAACTCGCCGGATATATTATGTTGTTTTCCATTGCAGCGGATTTCGCAGGTCATCTTCCGCTTCCCGGAACCGCACTGTCAGGCTGCGTTATCGGGCTGCTGGAAATTACGAATGGAATCTATACTGTCTCCGGCACAGAATGGCCGGCAGAAATCAAGTATCTGTCTGCCATGGCAATGGTTTCTTTTGGCGGTATCAGCGGCATCTGCCAGACAGCATCCATGCTGGCAAAACTACAGAGCAGCATACGCACCTATGTAATCTTTAAATTATTAAATGCCATGCTGGCAACACTTTTTACAGCTGCTCTGGTTTGTTATCTGAACCACCAATAACATCGAATTCTTCTTGTGCAGCATCTGTGGAAACTTCCTCAGCCGCTTCAGCTGGTGCTTCCTCTTCTGGAGTCAGTTCGTTCCGGTTTGCTTTTACGATATCATAGCAATTTTGGAGAGAAGACAATAATCCCTCGTATTTTGCCTTGTTTGTATCGATGGCATGAACCACAATGTTTTCCAGATTACCTAACAGGTTATCTGTATATTCGATGGCTGCAGTACGGATGCTGTCAGCATCCTCTGTTGCCTTATCAAGAATCTCCTGCGCCTGGTTAGTTGCAATGGATACTACTTCGTTTGCCTGTGCGTATGCCTGCTGCATAATCTGATGTTCACTGACAAGTTCATTGGTTTGAATCTGTGCCTGAGCAAGGATCTCTTCTGCTTTTGCCTGTGCATCTGCCAGAATAGCATCCTTGTTGCTGATGATCTTCTGATAGCGTTTGATCTCATCCGGTGTTTTCATGCGCAGCTCTGTCAGCAGTTCCTCAAGTTCTTCTTTATTTACAATAATTTTGGAATTTGACAGTGGCTGAAATTTACAACCGTCAATATATTCCTCAATTTCAGAAATGATCTGTTCAATACGGCTTGTCATTTAAATCTCTCCTTTATCGCTTTATGTTAAATTTGCTGTACACTCTGTCTACCAGCTCCTTCGGCACAAATTTTGATATATCGCCGCCGTAGGATGCTACTTCCTTTGTAATCGTAGAGCTTAAATATGCGTACTGAAGACTTGTGGTAAGAAAAATAGTATCAATCTTGGGATTGACGGCATGATTGGTCTGTGCAATCTGTAACTCATACTCAAAATCTGTCACCGCACGTAACCCACGCACAATAATATTTGCTCCGATCTGATCTGCATAATCTGCCAGAAGTCCATCATATGCAGTCACGGTAACATTCGGAAGATGTGACGTAAATTCTTTTATCATACTAACACGTTCGTCCGCAGAAAACAACGGATTTTTCGCATTATTCTTTAAAACTGCAACATTCAGTTCATCCACAATTCTAGATGAGCGCTCAATAATATCAAGATGCCCCAGCGTCATCGGATCAAAACTGCCGGGATAGATTGCTTTTTTCATTTTGTGTGTCAGCGATTCCTGTGATCGCATACCCCTTTACTAAATTCTTTTCAAGAACACGTGCTGATTGGATTTATACTCTTTCACACGTGTAACCTGAAAGCCATATTTTTCCATTTCATATGGATCGGTATCCAGAGATTCTTCCACAATAATGAGAGTATCCTCTGTCAGAATGGAGGAAGTTTTCAGATGTTCCAACACCTCATATTCCAGTCCAAGCCCGTAAGGCGGATCCATAAAAATGATATCAAATACATATCGGCGCTCCAGCATACGCAGTGCGGATAATGCATCCATACACTTCAAATCACAGCTGGATGTAAATTTGGTAAAACGGATGTTTTCCTGGATACATGCCGCTGCTTTCTTGCTGTTTTCAACAAATACTGCTTTTTTTGCACCACGGCTGACTGCTTCCAGACCGATGCCGCCGCTTCCGGCAAACAGATCCAGAAATACAGCCCCCGGCACATCCATCTGTAAAATATTAAATAAAGTCTCTTTAATTCGATCGGTTGTTGGCCGCGTATCTTTGCCTTCAATCGTCTTTAAAGGCATACTGCGGGCCGTTCCTGCTATAATCCTCATAGTGGGCCTCCTAATGATAATAAATGAAACGCTGTGTCCTGCATCTGATCAATCCTGCTCTTTTAAAACTGCTTTGTTTTTATACAGGTAATCAAGGAGTGATACAATGGTCAGTACCAATGCCACATAAGTTGCAATCAGAGCCAGTACATGAATGATTCCAACGCCTGCCACATACACATCAGCGTTCATGTTCAGAATCAGTAAAATAATCATTGCCATCTGGAATGTAGTCTTAAATTTGCCCCACATACTTGCAGCGATAACAATCTGATGCTCTGCTGCAATGAGACGGAATCCACTGATGATAAATTCACGGGCAATGATAATGATCACAATCCATGCCGGCAGCAATTTTAAGTCTACCAGACAGATCATAGCGGAACATACCAACAGCTTATCTGCCAGCGGATCCATAAATTTTCCAAAGTTTGTGACCAGATTATACTTTCTGGCAATTTTTCCATCCAGCATATCAGTCAGGCTGGCTACGATAAAAATCACAAGCGCCAAGTAATCACCGTTTGCACCAAGTACATCCGTTAACAGAAAAAATACAAAAAATGGAATTAAAATCACACGAAAAATCGTAAGTTTATTAGGTAAATTCATAAGTTCCTCCTATCTCGTATCAGATGTTTTACATCAGTTCTCCGATGAGATCATATTCATAGGCACCGGTAATACGGACTTTGACAAAATCACCACTTACCAGTTCCGTATCGGTGTTTACAAAAACAAGACCGTCGATATCCGGAGCATCACGGTAGCTTCGTCCTACATAAGCATTTTCATCTGCCACTTTTCCTTCGATCATAACAAGAATTTCTTTCCCGATCATGCTCTCATTTTTATCCAGAATAATTTCCTCCTGCAGCTCCATAACATCTGCCTGCCAGTCTTCTTTGACAGACTCTTCTACCTGATGGTCGAAAGTTGCTGCGGGTGTATTTTCCTCCGGAGAATAAGTAAATGCACCCAGACGGTCAAATTCCGTTTCGTTCAAAAACTCCATAAGCTCTTCGTGCTGCTCTGGCATTTCACCCGGGAAACCACAGATCAACGTCGTCCGGATCGCGATATCCGGAATAGCGGCACGCAGGGCGGCGATTTTTCCTTCCAGCATCTCGCGGTTTGTCTTACGGCCCATGCGGCGTAAAATATCGGAATTGATATGCTGGATCGGCATGTCAATATAGTGACATACTTTTTCGTTGTCTCGAATTGCTTCGATCAATTCATCATAAATTTCTTCCGGGTAACAATACATCAGACGGATCCAGTAAATACCGGGAATTTTATTCAGTTCATTCAGCAGAATGTGCAGAGATTTTTTACCATACAGATCAATACCGTACAGTGTCGTCTCCTGTGCGACCAGAATCAGTTCTTTGACTCCGGCTTCTGCCAGATCCTGTGCCTGACTCAGGATCTCTTCCATCGGTACAGAACGGAAATCTCCACGGATGGACGGAATAATGCAGTAAGTACAGTGTTTGCTACAACCTTCTGCGATTTTTAAATGTGCATAATGTCCACCGGTGGACACGTTGCGTTTTGCTTCATGTGTCTCAATGCCGGTCAGTGGCTCATATGCCTCATATTTATCACCAAGCAGTACTTTCTCGATGGCATCGCAGATCTGTTCGGTAGAATTGGTTCCCAGCACAGCATCTACTTCCGGAATCTCTTTCAGAATCTCATCCCGGTAACGTTCTGCCAGGCAACCGCAAACAATCAATGCTTTACAGTTTCCACCGGTGCGGTACTGTGCCATATCCAGAATGGACTGGATACTTTCTTCTTTTGCATCATGGATAAAACAGCAGGTATTGATCACGATGATGTCTGCCTCCTGCTCATCGTCCGTTACCGTGAATTTGTGATGTGTTAATTTTCCAAGCATAAATTCGGAATCGACAAGGTTTTTATCACAGCCAAGTGAAATAAATAATACTTTCATTTGGTTCCTCCATTTATCGTTATTTTAAAAATATCCCTGGTATTTTCGACCATGGGATCTGCAGAAACAACAATGCTGCCTTGTAAAAAAGGCAGCATGTAAAAAGGCAGAATTAGCGATCGCCTTCCTCTTCCACGTCATCATCTTCACCGAGGATCTTTACATTTCCTGTATATAACTCCTCTACAGCGATAGATAAAGGTTTTTTGCCGGCAGCATTTGGAACCAACGGCTCTGCACCACCGATGATCTGGCGTGCACGTTTTGCAGATGCGATAACGATGGAATAACGGCTGTTTACTACCGGCTCCTCACCATACTCTGCATTGTTATTTACGACTTTCATTAATTCATTATAAGATGGATGTATCATGATAAATCTCCTTTCACAAACTGTTTTAAATCATTTTTTATTGTTTCGATGCTGTCAAGATTGTGCCGCATCCGCTGTTGCTCGCTGCAGATAATCTCATGAACGTTTTCTACGGCTTCGTCCAGTTCATCGTTTACAACCAGGTAATCATATACTTCACAGCCGTCAGCTTCTTCCACAGCCCGTGACAGACGGGAGTGGATAACTTCTTCTGTCTCTGTTCCGCGTCCGGTAAGACGTTCTTTTAAAATTTCAGCAGATGGCGGCGTCACAAATAACAACAGGGTCTGTGGAAACTGTTCTTTGATCTTTAACGCACCCTGAATCTCGATTTCCAGAATTACATGCTTGTGTGCCTGAAGCTGTTGCTGTACATATGCCTTTGGTGTTCCATAATAGTTTCCAACATACTGTGCATGCTCCAGAAGTTCATTGTGCTCAATCATAGAAAGAAATTCTTCTTTTGTCTTGAAGAAATATTCCCGGCCATCCTGCTCACCTTCCCGCGGCTGACGCGTGGTAGCTGATATTGACAATGCATATTTTTCCGGGTAACGACGGATCAGTTCTTTCATGATCGTCCCTTTTCCGGAACCCGAAAATCCGGATATTACAATTAATAATCCTGAATCTGCCATGATTCAATCTCCTCTTTACTACATTTCCTTATTTTGAAATCTGCCCGCCAGTGTTTCCGGCTGAAGTGCAGATAAGATAACATGTTCACTGTCCGTCAGGATAATACTTTTTGTCCTTCGTCCCTGTGTGGCATCCACAATCCGTTCGGAATCCTTTGCCCGCTGTACAATTCGCTTTGCCGGAGCTGAGTCCGGATTAATGATCGTTACAATCTTATTTGTATTTACTACGTTTCCAAAACCGATATTGATCAATCCTGCCATAATAGCTCCTTCTTTCCATTTGTATAGCTGCATGCAACCGCTACTCAATATTCTGAATCTGTTCCCGTACTTTTTCAATCTCTGTCTTTAATTCAATGGCAATACCGGATGTCTCAAGGTCATTGGATTTGGACAGGATTGTATTTGCTTCACGGTTCATTTCCTGAGCGATAAAGTCAAGTTTTCGTCCGATTCCCTCGTCTCCTTCCAGTGCCTGAAGCATGGATGTGATATGGCTCTTTAACCGGACTGTTTCTTCATCGGTACAGATTTTGTCTGCAAACAAAATAATCTCCGTGGACAGACGCGCTTCATCAATCTGGGTATCACCCAGCAGTTCCTGCACTTTTTCCTGCAATTTTGCGCGATATTCTGTCAAAATCTGTGGTGCACGCTGCTCCACCTTCTCTACATTGGATGCCATGTGATGTAACTTTTCAACCAGATCTGCCTTTAAATGTTCACCTTCCGCGGTACGGGCAACGGTAAACTGGGTGCATGCTTCGCGGATTGCCTGGGCAAGCATAGACCAGAGTTCATCTTCATCCGGTGCCTGCTCTTCCATCGTCAGAATCTCCGGATAACGTGACAATGTGCTGACTTTAATATCGTTCTCCAACTGGAATTCTTCTGCCATCTGTTGCAGATATGACAAATATTCCTTTGCAATCGCGGAATTATATTTTACCGCCATCGTCTGTTCGGAAAAATTTTCGTAACTGATAAAAACATCCACTTTTCCACGCTGCATATATTCTTTTAGCAAAGAACGGATAGCTGCCTCAAAAAAATTCAGCTTTTTGGGCATGCGGATATTGATGTCAAGGTATCTGTGGTTTACGGATTTCAATTCCACGGTGATCTTTCGCTTTTCATTGGAAAGTTCACACCGTCCAAATCCTGTCATACTTTTTATCATGTGTCTGCACCTGCTTTATCTCGTATTCTATTTATACAGACATTTTCTGTTCTGCATAATCAATTTATTATAAAATGTTTTTTCACGGAAGTCAAACATTTCCGTTTCTATCAGGAAACATTCCGTTTGAAATGTGGAAATTTACAATGCACGTGAAAGGTGTGAACCTGATTCGGATTCCTTTTGTTTCATATCCTGAAACTGTCGAAATACAAACCAGATGGTAATGACAGCAGCAGCCAGGTCTGCGATCGGTCCGGCATACATAACTCCATCAATTCCCATAAATACAGGAAGAATCAGGATCAGTGGCAGTAAAAACAAAATCTGCCGGGTCAGGGACACGATCATACCAAGTTTTGCCTTTCCGATAGATGTAAAGAATCCGGAGGACATTGGCTGAATGCCATTGATAAATGTCATAAACATAAATATACGGAAATACCGTTCCGCAAACCGGTAATATGCTTCATTTCCACCACCAAACAGAGCAATGATCTGGCGTGGAAATATCTGGAAGCAGGCAAAAAATACAATACCGGAAATAATAGCTGCCCAGGCAGCTTTTTTGTATGTTTCCCGCACCCGGTCAAATTTTTCCGCTCCGTAATTGAAGCCGAAAATCGGCTGACATCCCTGGGAAATACCGATTCCGATAGACATAAAGATCATATTTACCTTGGAAATAATTCCTGCACAGGCAATCGGAATGTCTGCTCCATAATCAGAAACAGCTCCGTATTTTCGCAGGGTATTATTCATGGTAATCTGAATGATTGCCATGGCAACCTGATTGATACCGGAAGCCATGCCAAGGGCTGTGATCTCACCGAGATATTTCATGTGCGGCATCAGATGATGACGGGTCAGCTGCATTTTAGAAAATTTCCAGAAATAGATAAGAATCATCACTCCGGAAACCACCTGTCCCAGAACCGTTGCCCAGGCAGCACCTTTAATTCCCCAGTGAAAAGCAAAAATAAACAATGGATCCAGAATCGTATTGATGATCGCACCGGTCAGCATACAAGCCATGGAAAAAGAAGGACTCCGGTCCGCACGCACCAGATGACAGCCGCCGGTAGTCAGTGTTAGAAACGGTACACCGATGGCTGTAATCCCGGTATAATCAATGGCATAAGGAAGCACTTCCTCGGTCGCACCGAAAATATGCATTAATGGTGTCAGGAAACCAAGTGTTACTGCTGTGATGATCACACCACATACCACCAGCATGGTCAGGCCATTTCCGGCATAGTTTTTTGCAACTTCCGTCTGTCCGGCTCCCGACTTCAGATTAAAATTTGATGCACTGCCGATTCCCAGTAAAAGTGCAACAGCAGTACAGATGATATTTACCGGAAATGCAATATTTGTCGCAGCATTTCCCAGCATACCAACACCCTGTCCGATAAAAATCTGATCTACGATATTGTATAAAGAACTTACCATCATACTGATGATCGCCGGAATGGTAAATTTGAGAATCAAAGAACTTACCTTTTGTGTAGCAAGTGGATTCTGTTGTTCTGTCTGCATACGAAAACTCCCTTCTGTTATCCGTTATGTTTCTCAACTTATCCGTGCAATTATATCTAAAATCCCACGCACAAATTTCTTATGGTCAAACATCCAATATAATAACACACCGTTACTGTTTTTTCCAGTTTAAATTTGCTTTTTTACGAAAATCATGCTAACATTCTTTCATTAGTGAATCACATACTCTTTATGGGAACTTTTAAACCATTGCAGTAAAATGATAAAAGCTTATAAATTATCAGAAAATGTGATTCAGAGCGTTAAGATAGTTAGGAGGAGTTTTATGGCTCTTGATGGAATCGTAGTTGCCAGTATGGCAAAAGAATTACAGGAAAATTTCACAAATGCACGTTTGAGCAAGATTGCACAGCCTGAGAAGGATGAGCTGCTTCTTACTCTGAAAGGTCCAAACGGTCAGAAACGTCTGCTTTTGTCTGCCAGTGCATCTTTGCCGCTGGTATATATTACCGGAACAAATAAACCAAGCCCGATGACAGCACCAAATTTCTGTATGCTGCTTCGAAAGCATGTGGCTAATGGACGGATTACTTCAATCACGCAGCCTGATATGGAGCGTATTCTTGTATTCGAAATTGAACATTTGGATGATCTTGGGGATCTCAGACACAAGAAACTGATCATTGAGCTGATGGGAAAACACAGCAATATCATTTTCTGTGATGAAAATGACATGATACTTGACAGTATCAAACATATTTCCGCACAGGTAAGTTCTGTTCGAGAGGTACTTCCGGGACGTACCTATTTTATACCTGCTCAGCAGGATAAAATGAATCCTCTGAAAGAAAATGGGGCGCATTTTATAGAACATGCCTTGCAGAAACCATGCAGTGCTTCCAAAGCAATCTATACTTCTTATACCGGTATCAGTCCGCTGGCAGCCAATGAATTCTGCTATCGTGCAAATGTGGACGGTGATGCTCCATGCGCTTCACTGACAGAATCCGAACAACAGAAACTGACAGAAGTTTTTCTGGCTGCCATGTCAGATATCCGGGAAGGTCGTTTTTACCCGAACATCATTATGCATCAGGATGAACCAATTGAGTATGCGGCAATCCCGCTGACTTCCTACGCTTCGGATACAATCCTACCTTATGATTCTATCTCAGAAGTACTGGAAAACTATTATGCGCAGCGCAGTCTTTACACCCGTATGCGTCAGAAATCCGCAGATCTGCGTCATGTGATCAATACACTATTAGAACGAAACCGCAAAAAATATGATCTGCAGAAAAAGCAGTTAAAAGACACTGATAAACGCGAAAAATATAAAGTGTACGGCGAACTGATCCATACCTACGGTTATCAGTTAGAGGAAGGATGCAAGGGATTTGACGCATTGAATTATTATACAAATGAAACAATCCATATCCCTCTGGATGCAACAATCTCACCGTTAGATAATGCGAAAAAATATTTTGACCGGTATGCAAAATTGAAACGTACCTATGAAGCACTCACTGATCTGATCGAGGACACACAGCTTGAAATCGATCACCTGGATTCCATTGCTACGGCTCTCGATATTGCAGAGACAGAAGCTGACCTGCAGCAGATCAAGGAAGAAATGATGGAGAGTGGTTATATCAAACACAAATATTCCAAGAAGAAAACCCAGGGCAAGAGCAGACCATATCACTACCGTTCTACCGACGGATTTGACATTTATGTTGGAAAAAATAACTTCCAGAACGATGAACTGACCTTCAAATTTGCAGAGGGCAACGACTGGTGGTTCCATGCAAAAGGGATGCCGGGTTCCCATGTACTTGTGAAGACAAAAACCGGAGAAATGCCGGATCGTACCTTTGAAGAAGCCGGCCGTCTGGCAGCTTTTTATTCCAAGGGCCGTGGCAATGAAAAAGTAGAGATCGACTATCTACAGAAAAAGAACGTAAAGAAACCCAACAAAGCCAAACCGGGATTTGTGGTATATTATACAAACTACTCGCTCACCATTCAGCCGGATATTACTGGGTTGGAGCTGGTTTCGGAATAATTTTTAAATTAATGAATTATACAAAAATGAACTGTATAAAAAATAAGAAAAATACCGGAAAGAACAATTATGCTGCTCTTTTCCGGTATTTCTGTTTTGGTTATATGGAAATTTATTAATTATATTTATAGAATCCCTCTCCCGTTGCCACACCTTTCTTGCCTGCGTTATTTTTTTAACAGCAACCGCCGTCACCCCATACTGGAAATGATCAGCAGCTCCACGGCAAGCTGATCTGCCATCTGCCCGGTTTTGATATTTTCCTCCGTCTGTACACACTCCCGTACAATCTGTTCCAGCCGTTTTCCTTCAAAGGCTCTCGCCTGTCCGGCATATTTACGAACGGCAAATTCCGGCACACCGACTTTTGATGCCATGGATTTGTAGTCAAAACCACCTCCCATCATATCGCTCAGCTGCATCAGAATCTGAAAATGTCTGGTGACCAGAAATAAAATACGCATGGCAGGTTCCTTCAGCATCAGCAGATCATAATACAGATCCAGTGCCCGTTTTGATTCTTTGCGTCCAATAGCTTCCACCATGTCAAATATTTTTCCGCTGATCTGATTTGCACAGATAGCCTCCACATCTTCCGCTTCGATGATGCCTTTCTCCATCGTATAACAAAGCAGCTTTTCCAGTTCCTGTGTGATCAATTCCATATCGTTTCCTGTTTTACTTAAAAACAATTCCATAACGGAACGCGTGATTTTTTTGTTTTCTTTTTTTAATGTTCCAAGGATCCATTGCATTAGCACAGCATCCGTCTGACGCTTGAATTCTACCACGCTGCCGTGTTTTTTGACCTGCTTATACATCTTTCCACGCTTGTCCACATCTTCTTCTGCGAAAATAAAATAGGATGTTTCCGGGAGTTCTGCCATGTATGCAGCCAGTTCTTCCGTGCTTTTTTTGAAAAATCCGCTGTTTTCCACCAGAATGACACGGTGTTCTGCAAAAAATGGCAATGTTTCGGCCAGATCGATCAGCGCCTCCGGGCGAATATCTTTTCCGGAAAATACCGAAGTATTCATGGTGTCACCTTCCACGGATAACGCATTTTTCAAGCGTGTTTTATACTGCTGTACCAGATATGGCTCTTCGCCGTATAATAAATAACAATGTTTAAAATTTCCTGTTTTTAAATCTTCCTGTAATGTTTTCATATCTCAAAGTATAATATGAATCCCCAAAAAACACAAGGCGGGAAAGAAAAACTCTCCCGCCATATGTATGCATGTGTTACAATTTATACACATCATTTGTAAAATGCCCCATCAGGCTTTTTGCAAATGTGCCGTTGTACATCAGCCACCAAGTTCCACCATACGGTGAATACATCTTCCGGCACCTTCCATGATATCCGCCGGCAATTCAATCTCTTCACCACCACAGCCTTTCAGGCAATTATAAATGTCCATCAGTGTAGTGATCTTCATATTCATGCAGGTAAGCTGCACCGTCAGTGGATAAAACTGCTTATCCGGGCAGTCAAACTGTAAATGCTCTACGATACTGTTCTCTGTTCCGATAATAAATTCTTTGCACTCGGAATTCTTTGCATAGTTCATGATACCAGTAGTAGAACCAACATAATCTGCCTGGGCGACCACTTCCTGACGACACTCCGGATGCACCAGAAGCAATGCGTTCGGATGAAGCTCTTTTGCTTTTCTGACATGTTCCGGTGTTACGATCATATGGCGTGGACATCCTCCGGTATAAAAGGCAAATTCTTTCTCCGGAATCTGTTCTGCCACATAATGACCCAGGTTTGGATCCGGGACAAAAAGGATTTTATCTGCATCAAGCTTTTTACAGATTTCCACAGCTGAGGATGAAGTGACACATACATCACACTCAGTCTTTAATTCAGATGTTGTATTGATATAGGCAACCACTGCATGATCCGGGTATTTCTGTTTTAATGCGCGCAGAAACTCCAGATCCAGCTGTTCTGCCATCGGACATCCGGCAATCGGATTTGCCAGCCATACACGTTTCTGCGGGCTTAATACTTTGCATGTTTCCGCCATAAAACGGACACCGCACATAATCACATTTTTGCACCTGCTTTTGGAAGCCTGCACACTGAGACCATAAGAATCTCCCATATAATCAGCAACTTCCAGAATATCCTGACTCTGGTATGCATGTGCCAGAATACAGACATCCTGTTCCTTTTTCATTCGCATGATCTCCTGCTGAATTTCTGCTATTGTCATTTTATTTTCTCACTTTCTTTTTTTTGCAAATCTTCTCAAACTCACGGTACGCTGCACATTTTACACTGTAATCTAATATTGTATGTAAATGTCAGACGGAAAGGTATCATTTGTTTACGCTTCCACCGGATGAAGATTTTTCATGGAAATATCCAGAATTGGTGCAGAATGAGTCAGTGCACCACTGGATACAAAATCAACACCGATCTCACAGATTTTTGCAATATTCTCCTTGGTGATATTGCCGGAACACTCTGTCTGGGCACGACCGTCAATGAGCTGTACCGCTTCTTTCATCATATCCGGAGTCATATTATCCAACATAATGATGTCCGCACCGGCATCCACTGCTTCTTTCACCTGTTCCAATGTCTCTACTTCAATCTCAATCTTGCGGACAAAAGGTGCATATGCTTTTGCCATTTGAACTGCTTTTGTGATGCTGCCTGCTGCTCCGATGTGATTATCCTTTAACAACACACCGTCAGACAGATTATAACGGTGATTACATCCACCACCGATACGGACAGCATATTTTTCAAAAATACGGCAGTTTGGTGTTGTCTTTCGTGTATCCAACAGCGTCACATGGCTGCCTTTCAGCAGATCTGCCACCTGTCTTGTATAAGTTGCAATACCACTCATGCGCTGTAGATAATTCAATGCTACACGTTCACCGGAAAGCAGTACACGGATATCGCCATGTACAGTGGCCATCCGCTGCCCACATGTTACAACATCTCCATCTTTGCAATAAAAGGTAACCACCGTTTTCTCATCCAGTAGTTCAAAAACTCTGGCATACACATCAAGTCCTGCGATTACGCCGTCCTCTTTTGCGATCAGCTCCACTTCGCCCATCTGCACCGTCGGCATAACGGCATTGGTGGATACATCTTCACTGGTAATATCTTCCTGTAATGCAAGGCGGATCAGATTGTCCGCCTGCAGTTTCATCGTTATATCATTCATGGCTGTTCTTTACCCTCTCTATTTCATTTCGTACTGCGGCATGATATTCTGACAGAATCTGCTCCCGATCCTCATACTGTCGTATATCCACCTGTGTACACTGGAATTCTGTTTTTGTGCCAAACAGAATATCATCTGCTGCTCTTCTGGCAAATACCAGTGATTCCAACAGTGAATTACTTGCCAGACGGTTTTTTCCATGGACTCCGTTACAGCTTGTCTCACCACAGGCATACAGTCTCTTCATGGAAGTACGGCTTCCAAGATCCACTTTGATACCGCCCATAAAATAATGCTGTGCTGGAACGACCGGAACCGGCTCCTTACAAGGATCATATCCTTCCTCCAGACATTGCTGATAAATATTCGGGAAGTGACTTAAAATCACATCTTTGCCAAGAGGACGCATATCCTCCCAGACACAGTCGGAACCTTCTTTTTCCATCTGAGCAAAAATTGCCTGACTGACTTTGTCTCTCGGCTGCAGTTCATCTGTGAAACGCTGTCCGTTTTTATCCAACAACAGCGCACCTTCTCCACGGACTGATTCAGATACAAGAAATCTTCGTCCCGGTTTTTGGGAATACAGTGTAGTCGGATGAATCTGTATGTAATCCATATGTTCCAGCTGAATCTGATGTTTCAGAGCAATTCCAAGTGCATCACCGGAAATGTGCGGAAAATTTGTGGAATTCTGATATAATCCGCCGAGTCCGCCACAGGCCAGAACCACATGTTCTGCATACACAGGATATACATTGTTTTCCGTATCCATGATGATGATACCACCGCAGACATTGTCTTTTTCAATCAGATCCACCATGGTCATATATTCACAGATTTCAATATTTTCTTTTGTTTTTACTTCATTAAGCAAAGTCTGGGTGATCTGTTTTCCGGTAATATCTTCATGGAACAGAATACGCGGCTGTGAGTGGGCAGCCTCTCTGGTAAACATCAGATTACCAGTCTCATCTCTGGTAAAATCCACCTTTCTCTCCACCAGATCACGAATGATACTGTTGGAACTGCGGATCATCAGATCTACGGCACGGGCATTGTTTTCATAATGTCCGGCACGCATGGTGTCCTCAAAATAGTTCTGATAATCATCTTCCCCTCGAAGCATGCAGATACCACCCTGCGCCAGGAAGGAATCCGATTGATCTGCCTCCTGTTTTGTAATTAATAATATTCGTTTCCGTTCCGGAAGATTTAAAGCACAGTATAAACCGGCTGCGCCGGTACCTACGATAATGACGTCATAATATTCTTTCATAGTATTTTTCCTCTTTTTAATGCTTCCGCCATTATACTATCATAGTTTACACCTGTCAAGACAGCTGTTTTTCTATTGTCTAATCTGCCACTGACCTTTCCGGTACAGAATCGAAATCTGTCCGCAGTCTTTTGTACAATAAATATCACAACCTTCCTTTTCCAGGCGTTCCAATGCCTCTTGGGAAGGATGATGATAACGGTTATGAGCACTGCTGGAAATAAAAGCTGCTTTTGGATGGATGTAATTCAGAAACTCCTCACAGCTGGAGAAACGGGAACCATGGTGTGCCACTTTCAATGCTGTGACCGGATGCAGACGTTGTCGCTTTAATAATAGTTTTTCCTGTTCTTCCCCAAGGTCTCCGGTAAACAGCATCGAAAATGCATGACTTCTCAATTCCCATACCTGTGAGAGACCGTTGCAATCAGCAGCTGTCTCACCGGCATCCGGATACAGGCACTGCAATGTCATTTCTTTCAGATGCAATGTATCTCCTGTGTCTACATAAGAAACACTGGTTCCTTGTTTCTTTGCCAGTTCCGCCAGTTTCTGGCAGGAAGAATCTTCTGACAACGCTTTTGCAAGTAACAACCGATGTACCGGATAACCCTGCTCCAGCAGTTCCTCAAGTCCGGAAATGTGATCCGCATCCGGATGGGTAACAATCCATACATCCACAGCATTTACACGGTGATATTTCAGGAATGGCAGCATACGGTAAGTTCCCACTGCGGCTTCTGAAGTGCTTCCACCATCGATCCATATATGACCACCATGTCCATCTGTCAGAAAGATACCATCTCCCTGTCCGACATCAAGTAGAAAGATACCCGGCGTTTCTGCCGGATGCATCAGAAGGGTTGCTGCCAGAAAGATGCCAAGAATGCCATAAGGAAGTCCTTTCAGGGACAGCCAACGCACATTTTTATTATGGGCAAACAGTTTCCGATACAGTTTCCACAGACAAAAAAACGCCAGAACGATATAGTAGGTGATGATCCAGAATGGTTCCGGCTGACCGGTGAGCAGCAGATTCCCCGGAAACAGGCGAAGTATACGCATCCCGGCATCATACAGATTTAAAATTGCATGACATGTCACCAGTATCCAGCCGGCGATTCCCGGCATCCATACATAGATCAATGCAGCTATAAGGCCTCCTCCCAACAGCCAGCTGCTGAAAGGGAGAATCAGCAGATTCAGAAACATGGCATAAAGAGGTACTTCGTAATAGAACCAGGCAGTCATTGGCAGAAGCCATAGCTGCAGCCACAGACTAAAGCGTAAATTTTTTTTCAAATCTGTCAGCCGGTTTCTGAGGCTATTTTTTATCCACGCATTGATAGATTTCCGATTTTCCTCATGGTCTGTACGTTTTTCATCTTCTTGTTCCGGAAACAATCTGCTGTACTGAACAATGGCCAGCATTGCCGTAAAAGAAAAAAGAAAACCTGTCTGGTACAGTGTCAATGGGTTGGTGATCAGCAGAAGAATTGCTGCCAATGCAAGTCCATGGGCTCCATCATAAGTCCGTCCGAAAATCTGTGCCCCCATCATGCACAGATACATGACAATCGCTCTTTGCGCAGGAATCCCAAAACCGCTCATATAAGAAAAGCAAAGAATGCAAAATGTACTGACTGCAGCTGAACAGGGATAAGATCTGCGTAGGAATCGTAAAAATCGATAGACGCTGAAGCCGAGAATCGAGATATGCAGACCGGAGACAGACAACAGATGGGATATCCCTGCCTCCTGATATTGCTGTTTGATTTCCGGATCCAGCAAAGACTTTGTCCCGGCTGCCAGAGTACATAAAATACCCGCATCCCGTTGATTCATCTGTTCCGTGTAAATTTGAACGATATGTTTTTGCAGACGATATAACTGTTCACGGCATAACAGAGCAGGGATTTTTTTTATTTGTATCGCATCCTCTCCGTTTTCTACTCTGAGGCGACAGAGGATATTTTGCTGTTGGTAATAGTCAGCAAAATCAAAATTTCCATCATTACGTGCAGGAGAAAAGCATTGTACCTTGCCGGTAATCTTGATTTTGGCACCAATTGGAATTACATCCGTTTCATTCGAAAAAATAATATGCCCGAGAAACACGGGTGTCTGATTTGTATTCAGATAGGTTTGTTTCAGATGATATAGATAAGAATCAGATTTGATTTCTTTGCCGGTTACAGTTCCGCAAAGTGTAACCTGTGCAGTGGACGAAATGATTTTCTGACGTCCGGTATAGGATGTCAGATGCTGCCGGGTGATACCGGCTCCCAGCAGACAAAAACCTGTCACTAAAAACAGCATGACAATTTGTTCACGTGAAGGATGCTTTTTGTACAACCCTGCTGCACAGGCAAATAATAACAGAACCGCCGGAAAAACATGCTGTACCGAAGGATGTTCTCCGGCCAACAGAATTCCGGCGGTCAATGCGGCTGCTAACAGGCAGATATGATGCTTATTCTCCAGTATCAAGCAATCCCTCCTTCTCCTGTTTCTGCACAACCTCTACGTCGTCTCCATCCTCAGTGACAAGATCCAGATTTTTCTTATAATATTCACCGAGGGACATTTTATCCCGGTAGGTAATATCTGTCTTGCCATTTACGGCGATCTGTACTGTATTAATGGTATCAAGTTCCGTCAGCGAATCTACGATGGAATAGATGATCACATCTTCTTTGATTTCAAAATTCTGGGTCAGAAATCCATCATCCAGATTGACCAGGCAGGCTCCATTCATAACAGAGACACTGACCAGCTGTGTTGTATCCGGGATAGCAGAACGGGCATTGGATGATTTCGGACCATCCAGCAGCCGTTCCATGATCAATTTTTCAATGGACGTATTGCCGGAATAATATACATGCTGAGTTTCCCTTACCAGTCCGTCTCCGGTAGCAGACGCAAAATACAATGTCAGATTTGCTTCCTGGATATTGTTAATCTGTTCTCCCGGATTTTCCACAAAGGAATCATTCGTCAAAATGCCAACTTCTACTCCATTTGCATCAGTCAGCGGAAGATTATCCACATAGATCGATACACCATCGATATCATGGATCTGCATCATATTATGCACCACTGCCCCACGACAGAGCACTTCTTCCGCTGCCGGAATATCACCATATGCCTTATTAAAATACAAATACAGCTGGTGATCGGTATATTCATATCGTGCAATTTTTACATTATCCGGAAAAATCTTCTGATATTCTACATCATCACTGTCCTCAGACATACGGGTGATATATTCCTTGATCAGTGCATCCGTATCCGTAGATTCAGGATCATAAGGTTTGCTCACAATTTTCTCTCGCTGTTTGTTCAGATAAAACAGCGCATATCCGGTATTTTCCGATTTGTATTTTCCACAACCTGCGGCAATGCCGGAAAACAGAAACAGAAATACCAAAAACAGAATAGATGTTATGTTTAATCGTTTCATTTTTAATGCCTTTCATGACGGGCAGAACAAAGAACACTTTCTGCCGGTTCTTTGTTCCGTAAGATATGTGTCTGTGGTATCAACTGATGTAAGTCAGAGGAATCCGTACGGTAAACGTGGTTCCCTCACCTTCCATACTGTGTACTTTGATGGCACCGCGGTGCATGATGATGGCATTCCTTGCAATAGCAAGACCAAGACCGGTTCCGCCGATTTCCCTGGAATGTGATTTGTCCACACGGTAAAATCGTTCAAAAATCCTGTTCTGTGCTTCTTTTGGAATTCCGATGCCATTATCCTCCACCGTTACAAAAAAGTTCTGATGATCTGCATTCAGTGAAACATGCACCCATCCATCCGGATTGTTATATTTGATTGCATTTTCAATCAGATTGGTCAGGGCAAGGGTGAGTTTGACTTCATCTACTTCCGCCACTACCGGGCGGAAACTTTCCATAACAAGTTCCACGTTCTGTTTCTGTGCGATCGGACGCAGACGTTTCATGATCCGCTCCAGCAGTTCATTGATCTGAACGCTTGTAATATTGATATTTCCGGCAGATTTATCCATTTTTACCAACGAAAGCAGATCATTGATGATTTTATTCTCACGGTCAATCTCTGCACCAATATCTGTCATAAATTCCCGATAAAGTTCTACCGGAATATCCTCCTGTCCCATCAGGGAGTCTGCAAGGACTTTCATGGAAGTCAATGGTGTCTTCAATTCGTGGGACACGTTAGATACAAACTCCTGGCGACTCTCATCCAATGTCTGCAGACGTCGCAGCATCTCGTCACAGGCTGCAGACATCGTCTCCGTTTCAGAATATGAATTAACACTGATAAAATCGGCTTCATAACCGTCCTGTACATCTTTTATGGACTTTGTCAGACGACGGAACGGACGCACAAGAGCAGTAGAAACTGCAAATCCGGCGATGACAACAATGACTGCGACCAGAAACTGGATCATCAGGGCATATTGTTTCAAAATGGCAAGGGTGGCAGCAATACTGTCGGTGGAGACACTGACCAACATTACACCGATCACATTTTTCCCGGATTCATCATGCATGGGAAACGTCATCTCAATGTAATGGTTATCTGCATCATATTTCTGCACAGTCTCGCCATTGTATGCCTGCATGACTTCTTCTGCAAGAATTGTTTTCTGCTCGTCCAATGCATAAGTGTCTTTTACTATAGTAAAAGAACTGTCAATAAGCATCACACGACCATCATAAATAGTTGACAGCTGATCTAATTGTGTTGTGATATTTTTGGAAGAAGTATCCTGCAGATAGTTATTTGCCACAATCTGGCTGGCAAGCAGCTTTGCCTGACTGGTAATATCTACGGTACGGGTATTGACGGCCCGTTTTTCATAGACCGACAGAATACCTGTACGCAGTAAAAATGTCGGAGCGATTCCGAACAAAATAATTAATAGAAAAATGCGAAATTTCAGACTTTTCAAATATGCGATCATTGCTTTCAATTCCATTACCTCTGCTTGTCAGAATGATAATAGTAACCTACCCCCCATTTTGTGTGAACATACTTCGGCTCACTTGGGTTTGCTTCTACTTTTTCACGCAGACGACGCACATGTACATCCACCGTGCGGAAATCTCCCGGGTACTCATATCCCCAGACAAGGTTAAGCAGACGTTCCCTGCTGTAAACTTTTTCCGGTGTCTTTACCATCAATTCCATCAGGTCAAATTCCTTTGCGGTCAGCTTGATCTCACGTCCCTGGATAAACAATCGTCTGCTCTCACAGTCCAGACGTACATCACCATCCACGATCACATTTGGATTTTTCTCCATTTCCTTGCGGGAAGTCCGGCGCATGATCGCTTTGATCCGGGCTTTTACCTCCAGAATGTTGAATGGTTTTGTTATGTAATCGTCGGCACCATACTCCAGGCCAAGGATTTTGTCCATATCATCGCCTTTTGCCGTCAGCATGACGATGGGAACATTGGAAAATTCACGAATCTGCTGGCATACCTGAAATCCATCTAGTTTTGGAAGCATAATATCCAGTAAAATAATATCATATTGTTTATTATGTGCCATTTCCAGAGCTTCTTCTCCGTCATACGCACAATCCACTTCCATACCGTCCTGTTCCAGACTGAACCGGATTCCTTTTACGATTAATTTTTCATCATCTACCACCAGCACTTTTTTCGCCATTTCGTCACCTCATTGAACACTTATGTTATCTTTTATTTTGTCATAGGTTCCCTGTTTGATACCATCTACATTCATGATATCTTCTTTATTTTGAAAGGAACCATGTTTTTCTCTGTACGCAATGATATCTTCTGCCCGGGTCTGTCCAATCCCTTTCAGAGTCATCAGCATGTCAACGGTCGCCGTATTGATATTAACGGTTGCGTCTGTCGCTTCCTTACTATCTGTCGCTGTCGTCTGTCCGGATGCTGCTGCCACAGCATCCTCTCCTATATAGGGAATATGCAGTTTCTGACCATCCGTCAACACTTCAGCCAGATTGACAGCATCAGACCGGGCATTTTCCAGCAGGCCACCCGCCATGGCAACTGCTTCGTATGCACGGCTCTGTGCTGAAAGTTCATAAACTCCGGGCTGGCAGACAGCTCCGCAGACATAGACAAACACCGTCTTTCCGGTGTCGTCTGCTTCCGGATATTCAGAATCCTTTATTTCCGAAGATGCATTTTCTTCTGATTCTTCCTGTTTTACATTCTCCGACTCAGATTTTAAAACAGGAATCTCGCCGGATACTTCTTCGGTTACTGATTCTTCCGTTCCCAACAGGATATCCTGCGGATCTGTCCGGCAGCCGGAAAATGTTCCCAACAGCAATATCACAGAGCATACAACCAACAATTGTCTCATATAAAATCTCCTTTACTCTGAAAAGCAAAGGATTTCTCAAATACCTGTAACAATTTTATCAAATATCGCAAATATTACAAGTCCTGTTTTTATTTTGCACACTGATTGTACAGAACCAGCAGTTTTTCAACTTTTTCATAGTAGATTTTAGAAAAATTCACGTTCGCTCCCATTGAAAAAGGATTACCCCAGCGACAGCCACTGCCATTCCAATCAGTTTCTGCACAGACCAGTCTGCTTTTTCTGTCCCAAACAAACCGAACAGCTCAATGACATAGGCACTGATCATCTGTGCGATAACAATAAAAAGAACCGCCTGTGCAGGCCCGAGCGTATGCATGCTTTTAACTACCGTCAGGGTAATAAAAGCACCTATGATACCTCCTATTAATACATATTTGGGTTGAACTTTCCAGAGCGCAGCAAATGAACTGCGATCCGTGATGCCCCAGGCAACCAGACAGACAGCCAGTGCCGTAAACTGTACCCAGCTATTTGCTACCCAGAGACTACTCTGCTTTGTCACATCTGTGTTGAAGACTCCCTGAACGCTCATCAGTATTCCTGATAAAATTGCAATTAAAATTCCGATCATAATTTCATTTCCTTTTTGCATTGAATATTTGCATAATTTTTTTGTAAACAGCAGGATAGGAAAAACAACAACCCTATTTTTTCTTCATACTGCAAATTATGCATGTACATATCAGAATGCCACAAAAGATTTTTTTTATACCGGAATTGTTATCCAAAAACAGAATTATTTCGGTCTGTATTTTCTGTCAAAAACAGACAGCTATGCTTTCAAATAGAAAACACAACTGTCTGCTGAAATCATCTTCAAGACGGACAATCTTTCGATTTTTAACCGACTGATAGAAGGATTAGAAGGTTGCAAGTACCTCGTCTAATTTTGTAACCATCTCATCCACATGTTCTTTTTCAATTACCAATGGTGGGACAAAACGAACTACGTTGGAACCTGCCGTAATGATGATCAGACCTTTCTCCAGTGCTTTTGCAGCAACTTGTCCTACCGGTATTTCCATTTCCAGTCCCTGCATAAGTCCCATACCGCGACGATCTGTGATAAAGTCATATTTCGCAGCCAGTTCATCCAGTTTCTGCACCAGATACGGTGTAATTTCATGTACATGATTTATAATCTGATCCTTCTCGAAAATATCAAATACTGTGCTGACTGCAGTTCCTACAAACGGATTTCCACCATAAGTTGTTCCGTGATCACCGGGTGCCAGAGATTTATCTGCCACCTTCTGAGTCATAAGAAATGCACCCACCGGCACACCACAGCCAAGTGCTTTTGCAACAGTCATAATATCCGGTTTCACACCATAATTCTGCCATGCAAACATTGCACCGGTACGTCCCATACCACATTGAATTTCATCCAGGATCAGTAAAATGTCTTTCTCGTCGCAAAGAGCACGTACGCCTTTTAAGAACTCTGAGTCAGCTGGATAAATGCCACCTTCGCCCTGTACCGTTTCCATAATAATGGCACAGGTTTTATCTGTGATCTGTGCTTTCACGCTTTCCAGATTGTTGTACTCAGCAAAACGAATTCCCGGAATCAGTGGTTCAAAAGGTTCCTGATAATGTTTTGTTCCGGTTACGGATAATGCACCAAGACTTCTGCCATGGAAAGAATGCTGCATTGCGATCACTTCGTGACCTGCATGTCCATCTCTGCTGTAGGCATATTTTTTTGCTGCTTTTAATGCACCTTCGATTGCTTCCGTACCACTGTTTGTAAAGAAGATACGATCCATATCTGCTGCAGCAAGCGCTTTTTCAGCTGCTTCCATTGTCGGTACGTTATAATATAAATTAGAAGTATGCAATAATTTATCGACCTGATTTTTCAGTGCATCGTTGTATTCTTTTTTTCCATATCCAAAAGCACAAACAGCGATACCTGCTGCAAAATCAAGATATTTTTTTCCATCTGTATCATACAGATATACACCTTCCCCATGATCTAATACAACAGGGAAACGATTATATGTATGAAGCAGTGCCTGTTCCGCATGATCAATATAATTCTGTTTATTCATGGTCAAATTTTGCCTCCTCATCTCCAAGAATTGCCGTACCGATTCCTTTGTTTGTGAAAATTTCCAGTAACAGGCAATGAGCCATACGTCCATCTAAGATATGTACCCGGGAAACACCATTTTCCACTGCATGAATGCAATTATTTAATTTTGGAAGCATACCGCCAACTACATAACCGCTGTCGAGCAGGTTTTTTGCTTCCGAAACAGTCAGTTCAGAAATCAGTGTGGACGGATCTTTCGGGTCACGGTAAACACCTTCGATATCAGTTAAAAATGCAAGTTTTTCTGCATGAACTGCTGTTGCAATGGCGCAAGCTGCATCATCGGCATTGATATTGTATGTCTGATAATCATCATCCAAACCAATCGGGCAGACAATTGGCAGAAAATCTTTTTCCAGAAGATCAAATAAAATCTTCGGATCCACGGATTTTACATCGCCTACAAAACCGATATCCTGTCCCTGGGAATATTTTTTCTCAACCTTCAGCAAACCACCGTCTTTACCGCTGATGCTGACTGCCTGAACACCAAGTTTCTCTACCATGGATACCAGAGATTTTCCGACTTTTCCAAGTACCATCTCTGCGATTTCCATTGTCTCAGCATCTGTTTTTCTCAGACCGTTTACAAACTCCGGTTCCATTCCGGCTTTTGCCACCCATTTGCTGATCTCTTTCCCACCACCATGTACGATAATTGGTTTGAAACCAACCAGTTTCAGCAGTGTGACATCCTGGATAACACGTTGCTTTAATTCTTCATCGAGCATGGCACTTCCACCATACTTTACAACGATGATCCGGCGGTTAAAACGCTGGATATAGGGTAATGCCTCTATCAGCACCTCAGCCTTTGCCCGCAATGCTTCATATTTATCTTCCTTCATTTATCTGTCCTCCTGTAACAACTCACTTTTTTCTCTTATCTCTTGCAAACAAATTAATACCTATCGTTAAAATATACTTGGATTAAGAACGGTAATCCGCATTGATTTTTACATAATCATAGCTCAAATCACAGCCCCATGCCGTCCCCTGTGCATCACCCAGTTTCAAATCTGCGATTGCGGTTACTTCCGGCTCGGATAAAATCTTTGTGGCTTCTTCTTCACTGTAATCAAGTGCGACGCCATTCTCAATGAGTTTTATTTTTCCGCCTTTGCTCTCAAAATACAGATCTACTTTATCCGGATCAAATGCTGCTCCGGAATATCCCATGGCGCAAAGGATTCTTCCCCAGTTTGCATCATGTCCGAAAATCGCTGCTTTTGTCAGGCTGGAGCAGATTACAGATTTTGCAAGTACCTGCGCCTGTTCTTTTGTCTCTGCATTCACAACTGTCACTTCAAATAATGCAGTTGCACCTTCACCGTCCCCTGCCATCATTTTTGCCAGTGTTGTGTTTACAAAATTCAAAGCTTCACAGAATGCATCATAATCAGCACCTTTTTCTGTAATCTCCGGATTTTCTGCGAGACCATTTGCCATCAGAAGCAGTGTATCATTTGTGGATGTGTCTCCGTCTACGGAAATCATATTAAAGGTATCTTTTACATTTGCAGAAAGTGCTTCCTGTAATAACTCTTTGGAAATCGCAAGGTCTGTTGTAACAAAGGCAAGCATCGTGCACATATTTGGATGAATCATTCCGGAACCTTTGCACATGCCACCGATTGTAACGGTTTTACCGCCAATTTCAAATGTAACAGCAACTTCTTTTTCATGTGTATCTGTAGTCATGATCGCCTTTGCAGCTGCATTTCCTGCTTCCACACTGTCCGCAAGCTTTGGTGCCAATGCATCAACACCTGCCATAATACGATCGATCGGAAGCTGTTTGCCAATGACACCGGTAGATGCCACACAAACTGCACTCGCCGGGATCCCCAGTACTTTAGCTGCCTGATCGGCGGTCTTCTGACAATAATCCAATCCTTCCTGTCCGGTGCAGGCATTTGCAATACCTGCATTGACAACAACTGCCTGCGCATAGTCACTGTTTTTCACGATATCCCGATCCCAGAGTACCGGTGCTGCCTTTACAAGATTTGTCGTAAACGTTCCTGCTACACGACACGGTACCTGGCTGTAAATCATTGCCATATCAGTACGATTTTCATATTTGATTCCTGCCGCGGTACAAGCTGCCTGGAATCCTTTTGCCGCTGTCGCGCCACCTGTAATCTGTTTCATGATCCAATCCTCCTGTCAGATACATTTTCACATCGGTATCGTTGTATCTGCTGTTTTTTATTATTTGTTCTAAAATTTAATTTATCTTATTCATTGAATTTTGTAATATTCTCGTCATTCAATATAAAATCATAATAATTCACATCGTCTCTCATTTTCCAGCCTTCGTCCTGCCAGAAGTGATTGCCGAGTTCATTTTTCTTAAAAGCGATCAGATTTACTTTGTTGATCTGCTCACGCTGTAAGGCACGCATTGCCGCTGTTGCCATCTGCTTTCCAATGCCGTGGTTACGATAAGCCTCATTCACGCACACATGGTAAAAACAGCCGGTTCTGCCGTCATGTCCGCATAAAATCGCCCCTACCAGTTTGCCGTCCGCTTCTGCCACAATACTGGTAGTCGGATTCCGTTTCAGAAAACGCGCTGTCCCTTCTCTGGAATCATCAATGCTTCGGATTCCAAATCCTTTTATGGTCATCCACAGTGCATATACTTCATCATAATCTTTCATCGTCATCGGGCGAATCTTTATTTCCATAAACTCTTGTTTCCTTCCATACATATTTATAATTACGGGAACATCGGAACAAGATTCAATCCTTCGCTTTCATCCAGACCAAACAGCAGGTTCATATTCTGAACTGCCTGTCCCGCAGCACCTTTCACAAGATTATCAAGGGCCCCCATCATAACAACTCTTCCGGTACGCTCGTCAATCTTGAAATTAACATCCACATAGTTGCTGCCCTCTACCCATTTTGTCTCAGGCACAACATCTTTTTCCAACACACGAACAAATTTCTCATTCGCATAATATTTATCATAAGCAGCTTTCAATTCTTCATAAGTAGGAAGGGATCCGTCAGCTTTTCTGTTTAAAGTGGCATACTCTGTTGCCAGAATACCACGGTTCATCGGAACAAGATGAGGTGTAAAGTTGATAACAATCTCTTTACCAGCTGCATAACCAAGCTGCTCCTCAATTTCCGGAGTATGACGATGCGTTGCCACACCATATGCTTTCATATTTTCATTTACTTCACAGAATAAATTTGCAACTTTTGCACCGCGACCAGCTCCGGAAGTACCGGATTTTGCATCAATGATCAGTGTATCCGGATCAATCAGACCTTCTTTTACAAGCGGATAAGCAGTTAAAATAGAACAGGTTGTATAACATCCTGGATTCGCCACCAGACGGGCATTTTTTACTTTATCACGGTTAATTTCACACAGACCATATACTGCTTCTTCAATAAACTGTGGACTCTTATGCTCAATCTTATACCATTTTTCATATGTAGCGATATCTTTGATACGGAAGTCCGCACTCAGATCTACAATCTTTGTTTTGGATAAAATCTCCTCTGTCAGAACAGATCCCAAAAACCCTTGCGGTGTTGCAGTAAAAATCACATCTACCTGTTCGCAAAGTGCTTCCATATTATCATCCAGACATGCTGCATCTACAATCTCAAACATATTGTGATATACAGATGCATATTTCTGGTCAATATAACTTCTGGATCCATACCAGACAATCTCAACTTCTTTATGTCCCATCAGAATACGTACAAGTTCTGCTCCTGCATAACCTGTTGCTCCGATAATACCTGCTTTAATCATTTGCAGCCTCCTTAATTTTGTCGAATGAACTGTTTCCTATAATAATACTTCTCATGCGATTCGTAAAGTATTGATTTTCAACTCTGTGTTTTTTATACATAAGGGTGTATATTTATACACTTATTCATTTTTTCATTCATTCTTGCCTTTTCTATGTATTTTTGTCCTGCATCAAATAATAACACAAGTTTTTTCAAAAGAAAAGGACTTTTTCCTTTTTTTGCCATTCTGTGCGCACTGAATAAAAAGATGTATTTTTATAAACAAAATATGTATAAATTTACACTTGCATTCTGAATCCGATTGTAGTATGATGAATCAGGTCGAAAGCAAAAGATATGTTTGTTTTCAGAAAAAATCAGAAGAAACGGTCTGCGACAGACCTGCTTAACGATAAGAAAGAAAGGATCTATTACAATGAAAGAAAAAGTTATTTTAGCATATTCCGGCGGACTTGATACAACAGCCATCATCCCTTGGTTAAAAGAAACATATGATTATGATGTAGTATGTTGCTGTATCGACTGCGGACAAGGCAAAGAGTTAGAAGGACTTGAGGAGCGTGCTCAGTACTCAGGTGCTGCTAAATTATATATCGAAGATATCTGTGATGAATTTGCAGAGGATTACATCCTTCCTTGCGTTCAGGCAGGTGCTGTATATGAAAACAAATATTTACTTGGTACTGCTATGGCTCGTCCGGGTATTGCAAAAAAATTAGTTGAGATTGCCAGAAAAGAAGGCGCTGTTGCTATCTGCCACGGTGCAACCGGAAAAGGAAATGATCAGATCCGTTTTGAGCTTTCTATCAAAGCACTGGCTCCGGATATCAAGATCATTGCTCCATGGCGTGATCCGAAGTGGACCATTGATTCCCGTGAAGGCGAAGTTGAATACTGTAAAGCACATGGCATCGATCTTCCGTTCGCTATGGATCAGAGCTACAGCCGTGACTGCAACTTATGGCACATCAGCCATGAAGGGCTGGAACTGGAGAATCCTGCCAATGAACCGAACTATGACCACCTTCTTGTATTAGGTGTTTCTCCGGAAAAAGCACCGGATGAACCGGAATACGTCACAATGACATTTGAATCCGGTGTCCCGAAAACAGTAAACGGCAAAGAGATGAAAGTTGCTGATATCATCCGCGAGTTGAACCGTCTTGGCGGAAAACATGGTATCGGTATCATTGATATCGTTGAGAACCGTGTTGTTGGTATGAAGTCCCGTGGTGTATATGAGACTCCTGGCGGAACCATCTTACTTGAGGCTCAGAAACAGTTAGAGGAACTGACGCTTGACCGTGCTACTATGGATACAAAGAAAGATATGGGTAACCGCATGGCCCAGATCGTATACGAAGGAAAATGGTTCACACCGCTTCGTGAAGCAGTTCAGGCATTTGTAGAGTCCACTCAGAAATATGTGACCGGTGAAGTTAAATTCAAACTTTATAAAGGAAACATCATCAAAGCTGGCACTACTTCTCCATACTCCTTATACAGTGAGTCTCTGGCAAGCTTTACAACCGGTGACCTTTACGATCATCACGATGCAGATGGATTCATTACATTATTCGGTCTGCCGTTAAAAGTTCGTGCAATGAGAATGCAGGAACTGGCAAAAGAAAACCAAAAATAAGTTTGTACTTTGCACAAACGATAACTTCTTGAACAACAGTTCAAAAATTTCCCCCGGTAACAGAATGTTCTTATCACTCTGCTGCCGGGGCTTTTATCTCAGATATTTCATGTCATGTTCAAATTCCAGGTTCAGTTTCAGATGAAATACAAAAATATTTTAGTTCGTACTCTGTTTTTCCTTTAATAAATAAATTCTGGATTCAAAATCCGTACATGGCTCTGCACCTTGCGGAACTTCTCCTGCACTCACATCCGTAGTGATCAATCCAAGGTTCATCAGTTCATCACCATAATGTTCTGTATTTGCCAGTTCATTCTCATACAGTTTATCCGGATCCAATCCCTGTAGTTTTACGCAGCTATATGGCAGATTTACACCATTCAGAACTCTGTAATAACCCACAAGTGCTTTGCTTTTGTCTTCACTGACAACCATCCAGACCGTTTCATTTCCGTTAAACGGACTTTTCAATCTGTAAAATGTACCGAACTGAAGTAATTCACGATATTCCTTCATAAATCGGATCTGTGCTTTCACTTCTTCTATCTCTGCATCAGACAACTTATTCAAATCCAGTTCATAACCAAACGTTCCAAAATACGCAACATTTGCCCTTGTATGTAACGGTGTATTACGAAAAACCTGATGATTTGGTATTACAGATACATGGCTTCCCATGCTGCTGAGCGGATAACACATGGATGTCCCATATTGTATTTTCAACCGTTCTACAGCATCTGAATCGTCACTAACCCATCCCTGCGGTGCATAATAAAGCCATTCCTGGATCAAAACGCCCTCCTCCGCTTGCGCAGGACTCAAAAAGCACCTTCGGGAACGCTGAAGTCAGACGTTCGTACAGATCATAAACGCCCAAAATATAGCGATGAAAAATTTCTCCCTGCTGATCCGCCGGATATGCGATACTGTAACATTCCGTAATGCTCCGGTTCATATCCCATTTTATATAGGATATGTTTGACTCAGAAAGCAATTTTGCAATCATCCCATAAATATAATCCACAATTTCTTTTCTTGAAAAATCCAGTACATATTGATATCTTCCATGAGATACTCGCCGTCCCGGTGTCTGTAAGATCCAGTCTGGATGTTTTCTATACAGATCAGAATCTTTATTCACCATTTCCGGTTCAATCCAGAGACCAAATTTCATTCCAAGTTCTTCGATTCGATTTGCAAGTCCACTGATTCCATTTGGCAGTAACTCCATATTTGCAATCCAGTCTCCCAGTCCAGCGCGGTCATTTCTTCTGGCACCAAACCAGCCATCATCCAAAACGAATAATTCTACGCCACATTTCTTTGCTTTACTTGCAATTTCAACCAGACGTTCTTCTGTAAAATCAAAATAAGTAGCTTCCCAGTTATTGATCAGAATCGGTCTGCATCGATCCCTCCAGTAGCCTCTGGCCAGACGTCTTCCGTAAAGCTTATGAAATGTCTGACTCATTCCATTTAATCCGCTCTCTGAATAGACCATGACTGCTTCCGGAGTTTGGAACATTTCTCCAGCTTCCAGTTTCCAGTCAAATCCTTTCGGATTTATTCCCGCTGTTACTCTTGTTACATTGTGCGTGTCTACTTCCGCCTGAATACGGAAATTGCCACTGTAGATCAGACTGAATCCGATTGCTTCTCCCCGATATTCATTCGTATGTTTTCTCCGTAAAACCATAAATGGATTGTGCTCATGAGAAGAATTTCCGCGCCTGCTGTCAATTGCTGTGATTCCCTGTTCCAATGTTCTTTCTTTTATATAGCGTTCTCTCGCCCATGCTCCTGATAGCTGCATCCACACATAATCCTGATCTGGGAGATCCAGACTCAGACTCATTACATTTAACAGATGCACCGTTTCTGTTCCCGTATTTTTCACACAAACGCTCCGTGCAATTGCATTATACTCAGAAAAAACAGTATACAAAAGTTCCAGCAGCACTCCGGTCAATGCATCTTTCAAATAAACCCGAAGTGTCATTGCTTCTTCGTCTGATTCTGTATAAGTAGCCGGAAGCCCCTGTAATTTTACCTTTCCCGCTGTAATCTCATATCCTTCATACACAAATTCTGAGATTCGACTTCCATTTTTTTGCAATATTTCAATTGCAGGATGTCTGTAATCCGTTGTCCCGTATACCGGATATTCCTGCCTGATATGCTCCAGAGAAAAATTCCGGTCACCCTCATATATATACGAAGTCATGGGACGCTGACATCCTTCGACCAGATAAGAAAAATCTGCCTTATCATGAATTCTTTTTCCAAAATAAAGGTGTCCCATATGTCCGTTTTTTAATACGCACATAATGTAACTTATTTTGTCATTATATAAATGAAATGTTTTTGTTTCTTTGTGAAATACGATATTTCTCATAAATGTCTCCTCCAACAGATGCTACCAAATAGCTACATAAAAAATCAGTTAAAGCAATACCGCATCTGTTCTGTTCCCTGTAAATTTTTCCATATAAATTTGCCATTTTCATATATCATATATCCATGCCAACTTTCCTCTTTTGGAATAGAAACAGATCCGGAATTCATGTAAATATAATCCGGATGTTCCACACATTTTGGTACATGGGTATGTCCATTCAGTAAAATGTCTCCTTTCTGAAGAGGTGGCAGATTGCCCTCATTAAAATGATGACCATGTGTGGCATAAATTACATTTTTCTCATCTGCGATTACACAATAATCTGCCAGAACCGGGAACTCCAGCACCATCTGGTCTACTTCCGTATCACAATTTCCCCGCACACAGAGAATATCCTGTTTGTGTTGATTTAAAAGTGCGATCACTTCCTTTGGATTGTAGTCTTTTGGCAGATCATTTCTGGGGCCATGGTACAAAATGTCACCAAGCAATAATAACCGGTCTGCTTTTTCTCTGTCGTATGCTTCCAGCAATTCTCTGCAATAATATGCTGAGCCATGAATATCTGATGCTATCATCCATTTCATAATCGTTATCCTCCAGGTATCTTATTTATCAGGTCTATCTATATTATTATGTTTATGTTCTTTTTGTTTTTATAAAAATAGTGACTAGATAACGTTTCCTTCTATTTTCTTTAGAGAACCAGCGTCTCTAAATCTTCCGGCACAAAAATAATTCCATTGAAATACTTTCGTCCTTCATTTTGATAAAGTTCTTTTCTTCGTAGCAGATTTATGTCTTCCGTATGATATAACAACAGATTTTTTACATGCAATTCTTCTGCCAGTTTGCTTGCATCTGCCACTGTGGAATGATGCTTTTCATACGGATGAAAAATATCTGCTTCGCTCTCCAGACAAAATGCTTCATGCAATAACCATGTGCTGTTCTCTGCAAACTGTTTTTCACATGGATTATATGGCTCATCACCGCAACAGGTAAGTTTTTCTCCATTACCAAGTTCCATGCAGAAACCGAATTGTTTCGCTTTCGTTGACTGGATATCGAAGAACGTAACTTTTTTAGATAAAATGCTGACAGACTCATCATCTGCAACGGGAATGAGATGCAGTCGTTTTCCAATAAACGCAACATCTTTCTTTTGCAGAAGTTTCACTGCCAGATTTTTCAGCAGTTCAATTAATTCTTCATGCGCATAGACCGTGGCCTCACCTTCATATTCGCCCTGTCTCATGTGCTGACAGATCATACGCAACATCCAAATGATACCGGTAATATGATCAATATGCTTGTGCGTCACAAAAATGGTTTTGATGTCCTTCCAGTTGATTCCGGCGTGTTTTAACTGATGCAGTATCGTACTTCCTCCACCACCGTCTACCATAAAATATTGCTGATCTTCCTGTAATACAAAGCAGGTGTTGTAGCACTCCGTCACAAGCGCACTTCCGGTTCCAAGCATTGTGAGTTCCATAATTTTCTCCTTCTGAATCCAAAAACTATAGGGATATTATAACACATATGATTTGCAAATACATATTTTTTCCATTCCTCTACTACACATTGCCAACATGCAATGTTATAATAGACAAACATGATACTAAAATATTTTTGAGGTGAAAAAATGACCATACGAACTGCTACTATGAATGACTTAAATGCGATCACTGCTGTGGAAGCAGAATGTTTTCCAGCGGCAGAAGCAGCTTCCAGAGAAGAATTTTCCAAACGACTGACATATTATAACGACCATTTCTGGTTGATGTTTGATGAAGATAAACTCATTGCCTTTGTGGATGGATTTGTAACAGATGAAGAAACTCTGACCGACGAAATGTTCCATGACGCTTCCCTGCACAACCCTAACGGCGCATGGCAGATGATTTTTGGTGTAAATACGATTCCTGATTATCGCAAACATGGCTATGCCGGTGAACTGATCAAATCCTGCATTGCAGACGCAAAAGCGCAGGGCCGAAAAGGACTTGTTCTGACCTGCAAAGAAAAATTGCTGCACTACTATGCAAAATTCGGTTTTGTAAATGAAGGACTTTCTGAATCCGATCATGGCGGCGCAGAATGGTATCAGATGCGTATTACATTTTAAAAAGGAGCCATTTTCGGCTCCTTTTGCTTCTCATATAGAATATTTTCTAAAGATAGCATACTAAGAAATTTTATCCGCTCTACCGTAAAATGTAATAGCAACTTCCTGCTTATAGGACTTAATTCCGGGTAGCTGACGTTAGCCTTATATGACATTCTACTTCCAACGATAATGTCCCACAATATCATCCCGTTTTTCCAAAATATCCTGTTCATAGGATTTCTGCCACGGATCATTGTGATGAATCACATATGAAACACCATTTTTATTTCTCCGATCTGAAACAATCCCGATATGCTTTTGAAAAATGATGATATCTCCGCCCTGCCACTGCTCTGTTTTGGAAACATCGGTGGTCAGGCTTTCTCCATTATTGGCAAAAAACACCTGTAGATTTTTCACTCTGCGAAAGTCAATGTTTGAATCTGGCTCTTGGATATCATAATCTTCCGGATGATTCTGAATGTCTTCATTTACAAGCTGCATCAGATCATAACCGGCAGCCTGCATTGCAAATGCTACCACGTCCGTACACACACCATAATTATCATTCGAATAACCACTGTTATAATATTTACTCTTATACTTCGGTTTTGTGTTAATATAATCCAAAGCTCCCTGAAGGATGTCTGTCTGATCGTCAATGCCATCCTGATCATAATCTATGGAGCTGTGCACTTGTTCATATTTTTGTTCGGATAAATCAGCTAATCTTTTCGGAGAAGTATGCTGATATCGAAGGAAAATGCCAATAACTATGACGACTACTATCACAAGTATAATAAAAATAAATTTCTTCTTTTTCATATAATCTAACCTATAATTTGTACAAGTCCAAGTTTCATGTGTTCTTCTCTCCAATTCTTTGTAAATGGTGGATCTGCCAAGTTTGTCTGCTATTAGAATATCAACAATCTCAATTTTTGAGTGCATTTATTTCGTTTTGCAGATATTCAAAAAATAACCCGATATGATAGCCATCCGCTACAGCATGAGCAATCGTAATATTTACGGGCATATCTATTCTATTACCATTCTTTTCATATTTTCCCATCGTAATAATTGGGAAAAAAGCCGGTTCCCCATTTGCCACTCTGCTTCCATAACCAGTAAAAGCCGTCCAAGGTGTACAGGAGATACAATAAAAATTTGCCGGTTGTTGTTCTTTTACTTTAATTCCTTTTTTGTCCTTATAAGTATGCATATCTGTTGTTATATTCTGAAAGCATTTTTCAAAATCTTCCTCATATTCCGACCAGCAATCGGAAAAAGTTTTGTCATCCTGATGAAAAATTGTATAATTTGGATTTATTTTATCCCATACGCATAAATTTCCTTCGTTGTCCCGAAACATCTTGAAATTTTCTATTTTATTAAGAACTTTGGTAACAATATATATTACAGTCGGATAAAATTTGTAGTTGTGAATATAGCAGAAATCCAATAAATTTTTAACATCAATTGGTGCTGTCATATTTACTTCTATTTTCAATTTTTCTGTATAATACCGATAATGTTCTTTACGCGCCCAATTTTCAATATCTATCTTTTTAAAATTCATAAATCATGCCATCCCTTTTCATTTAGTTCTCTCCATTCGTTCACTTGACGCAGGGGAATGCTTATTTTTGCGTTCAAATTTTATTTCATATCAAGTAAAATACCATACACCGTTTCGTTCCCCTTAACAACAAAAGTCAGATTTTCCTTTGCCTGATTCAACAGGTGAAATAAGCTCCGTACTTCAGATTGTCCATTTCGCATCGGATGTATGGATCTGAAATACAGTTCATCGTCATAGTAATAACGTTCATCTAACACTACAACCATTTGCTCTGTATCACGAACCGCTGTACTACCAAGTTTTGCACCTTCCATCTGTGGAAAATACTGATATCCCTGCCGTACATAATCCTGCACCAACGTATCTGCTTCTTTTGCATCATTTGCATACACCACAGACACATGCGGAAATTTATTTTGATTTTTCCTTACAGGCAAGTGCATCATATTTTGAATAAAAGAAGAAAGTTCCGCATTAGTTCGAATCCGATTTGTCAATCGGAAGGTCTGTAGGTTCGGCAGTTCTTCCATTCGTTTCATCGTGCTCTGATCTATTTCTTTCGGTGAGATCATTTCTTCTGAATCACTGGAAAAAATGATCGGACGATCTTCACTCATATTCAGTAATACATTTAATTTTTCAACCGAAAGCAGATGTGCCTCATCCACCAATATTGCATGATAATCCTCTAACGAAAATTGTGTTTCCAACTGATTATCTGACAAAAAATCAATTCGCTGTAAACGTTTATGTAAAATTTCCCATTTCTTTCCTGCTTCCCCACAATGAATGATACAGACCTGCTGTCGGTTGGATAGTTTCATGGCAATATCATAAAGAAGCAATGTCTTTCCGGTCCCAGGCAGACCACTGAAAGAAAAATATCCGGTCTGTTCCTCGCAGATTTTCTTTAAAATCTGACGTTTGATATCCCGCTGCTGTGCCGTCAGAAAATATTCTTTGTTTAAAAATCGATTCGGTTCTGTCAACGGCGAAAACAGATACCATTCTGCCCGAAACAGATTTTCAATATCACCAGAATAGTCCTTGCCCTCTTTTTGCAAAGCCGCACACAACTGATTCCAACTTGCCTCTATTACATGATCGTGATTTGTCAACCGCATCAGGCGATTCTGACTGCTGATATAAGTATAAGACTGAATCGGTTTACCAAGTGCGGACAGATAATATCGATTTTGAATTAATTGTTTTTGTATCGCTTCCTCAGAAACTGCTCCACTTTTCAGCTCAATGTTGATGATCTGATTTTCTCTGATCTGCAACAAATCAAATTCTTTGCCTAGACGTGGAATCTGAAAAGAATAAAACAGTCGAAGTGCTGATACATCCTGCATATGAAGTTCCAGCCGCTCCACCAGTGCGCGCATACTTTCCAGTTCCCACTCTTTCATTTTCAGCATGTGTTCTCTGCCGGATAACTGCTGCTCCAGTTTTTGTAAATGTTCAATATTCTGTTTTCTGGTTAATGCATAAATAGATATTGATTTCATAAATTACCCTTTATTTATTGTACAAAGATTTACTGCATTGTATCATTTTATGATTTCATTTCACTGTTACAATAATTTTATTAAAGTAGCACCAAACACCATCACGCAAACACCAACGATTTTCTGTACATTCATCGTTTTTTTCGGAGATTCAAATAACCCGAAATGATCTACTAGTATGCCGCCGGTTGTCAGACCGATAAGAATAATGATGACTGCCAGTCCCGTTCCAAAAATTTCTGCCAACTCTACGTTTGCAAGTACATAAATGCCACCGAATACGCCTCCGATCCACATCCACCATGGATTTTTCTCATTCATATGTTCCCGTGTCTGCACCACCGCACATTTCCCCTGCATCAATCGTAAACCGATGCAAATAACGCATAAACAGCTTAATCCAACTGTAAATGAAATAGCAGACGCTTTGATCGGAGAATCGACAACTTTTCCCAGATGTCCGTTAATGGCAGTCTGCACACCACTTAATGCACCGGACAATACACCAAATATTCTCCATAGCCAGATATCCGCATGTGCATTTTCTTTCGGATTATTTTTGCCGGCTTCTCTTTTTGCCAGAGATACAATTACTACGCCAGCTACAACCAAAACCGCTCCAAAGATCCGAAATACGGAAATCGGTGTTTTCAATGAATAAAAGAATCCAAAATGATCAATTACCAGCCCCACCAGAATCTGCCCCAGAACCGGCAGTATAACCGCAAGCGTTCCGCCCAATTTTGCAAACAGTAAAATATTTCCAGTAACATATATAAAACTACAGATTCCACCAAACCAAATCCAGACTGGCTCATGCAACATTTTATCAAATGGAATATGTACACCCTGTCCTAAAATCAATAATAACAATACTAAAAATATCAATGAAACTGCAAAAGATACAAGCGATGCCCGATAAGGGGAACCTACTTTTTTCCGTAATCTTGCATTGATGCTTGTTTGAATCGGGACACCAATACCTGCCAGTATTCCAAAAATAATAGACATTTTCCAACCTCTCCTCTACTTCCTATTTTCTATCATACACCAAAAAAGACTATAAACCAAACTGTTATGTTCAGAAACAGTAAAATTTATAGTCTTCTTTTATGTTGAGACAAACTTATTATTCATTTATTTCATGTATTTTTTTATATTAACGATGTTATATGTATTTGTCAATCATTTATAGCATTTCGCCTTCATATACCATTCCAGGAAGGCATCTAACGTAAGCATATTATCCAGATTTTGAATCTGTCTGGATCCAGATTCAATGTTCTACTGATAACTTTTCTTTCTCAAATTCACGGTCAGTTTTGATTCTATCATATAGTAATCCACTCAATCATACATGTTTTCCCATATCATATGCCAGTTGTAAAACCTGTGAACATTCTTTTACCAATCCGGCCTCCATGATATTTGGCGCATAAATTCTTCCCTTCACCACAGAATGATCCAAATGCTCCACAAATCCATCCAAATCTCCAAGGGAACGTTCAATGATATCTGTTCCAAGTCCTGCTGAAACAATATAATAAACATCCTTATGTCCAAGATTTTGCCAGATTGGATATGTTCTGTCGATAAAACATTTCATCTGTGCTGTCACACCATAAAAATAAACCGGAGTTGCCAGCACAAGCACATCTGCCTTCTGAAATATTTCTAAAATTTCAGCCATATCATCATACAGAACACAGATTCCATTATTACGCATGCAGCCATCACATGCACGGCAAAATCCAATCTGCCTTTCCGCAATTTGAATCAGATCAACATGATGTCCGGATGCTTTTGCCCCTTCCTGAAATCTTTCACATAATAGTTGTGAATTTCCATTCTTTCTCGGACTTCCTGATATAATCAATACACGTTTTTGCACACTTTGTTCCTCTCTATTTTTATATATACATAAAAATTCCGAATAAGAATATATCTTTATAAATAAGAATATACTTTTTGTTCTGTTTATTAAAATAAATCCAACATACTATCCAGATAAATTGCTTCTCTGACCTGCAGTTGATACTCTGGTTTGGTCATATAATACAATAAAAATTCTAATACAATGGCACTACCTAATCCACGGCCTTCAATTTTAAAATTTGTAAATCCCATTGGCACATACACATTCTGAATATCGCCAATACTGATAAATGCTGGATTTTTCATCGCCTCTGAAAAACGATATCCATATGCAGCATTTGGTGCTGTACAACGATGATCTGGACAGTTTTCATCCAGATTTTGTAGACTGACCGTCTCATAACATTTCCTTCTATCTTTGCAGCCAATCCAACAACACTCATTGCACAAAAATTCTACTTTGTCTTTTCCTGATAGCGTCAATGTATTTAACTGATCAAAGGATTTATTTAATCGAAAATCAGGTACGATATACTGAAACTCTTTTCGTTTTACTTCTTCCGCAAATTCGTGAAAATCGGTCAATACTTTCGTTGTGGAAGATACTAAATAAAGATTCGGATAGTTTTGTTTTAAATAATCCACCAGTAATTCCGAATGGACGATAACACCATTTTTTACACTATTATTATCTGAATTACCATCTTCACTTCCTTGCTCAAATAAGGCACATAATTCGTTGCACTTTCTATCTGATAAATGTGCTTTTCTAAGCATGGAATTACTGAAAGTCAGTCTGGCAGATATGCCATATTTCCTCATCAAATCCAAAACATCCTGCGGATTTTCATCTCCACTTCCGATTCGCCCACCGCCCCAGAGACAGCCTTCCGGTGCACCGTAAATGGAACTGATCTCGCACCAGTCATAAAAATACTCTCTGTGCTCCTGATAAAGAGGAAGGAATATTCGATACAGATCATAAAATTCAAACAACCCCGGTAAATGATAATATGCTTTTTTCTTAACGACATTCATTTTTCATCACTCATCTATTCAAGAATGCCCTTGGCATTCGTACTGCGAGATGCACGCCATGCAGCGCATGACATATTCTTCTGTGCATCTCTGCAATTCTGCCAGAGGCTATATCAGATGGGAGATTGAGTCCCATTACTGATCTACACTTGTTGTTTACCACCTATAAAGGCGTTATCTCCCATCTGATATATCTTTTATCTTTTTTGCAGGAACTCCGGCATAGACGGTATTCTCCGGCACATCTTTTGTTACCACAGAACCGGCACCTATTACAGCGCCATTTCCTATAGACACTCCTGCTAAAATAGTTGCATTTGATCCAATCCAGACATTTTTACCTATGTGAATTGGTTGTGCAATCATTGATGCGCGCTTCGTCGGATTCATATCATGATTTAATGTCGCAATCACTACATTATGACCAATCAGGGCACCATCATCGATAAAAATACCTCCCTGATCCTGAAACTTACACCCACTGTTAATAAACACATTTTTTCCGATGTGGATATTAATTCCACAGTCCGTATAAAATGGTGGAAAAATTCCAAATGTTTCATCAATTTCTGACTGCGTCAGTTCACTCATCAAGCTTCGCAATTCTTCTGGTGTATGATAATTGTAATTCATTTCACATGTTAGTTTCATTGCACGTTGGGAAAATGCATGGAACTCCAGATGCAAAGGACTTCCACCACCAATATAAGATTCGTTTTTTATTGTATTTCTAAATTCTTCTGCTGTCATTCTCGTTACTCCATAAAATTCATATTTTAATCTACATTTTTTTCAAATCTTTATTTTAAATACATTTCAAGCATTCCATTTATACAACTTTTTATCTCAGTTATGATATCCATACAGAGTTCTTTTTTCATTCCAGCCATAGTTCCAACTGCAAGAAGCTCTTTCTTTCCAGGATTACGACCATTTCCATCTACCGTAGTCGTATGTTCCCCATAATATGTGTTGCTGTATGTGAGATCATATGCCGGACTCAATCGCCAGCTATCTGCAGATTCATCATACAAATACAGGGAGATACGCTATCATATCTCCCTTAAAATCATTCTTTTTACCGTTCAAATGTCTTTCCCATGCTGAACTGCTCTAATAATGTACTCATTTCTTCATATTCCTTTCCGTCATTTACTACAAATATTGTATTTACTTCCAATTGAAGTGCCATCATTAGATTCATTGTATTTATACTATTGATGGCAGCCATTGTTGATACATTCATATTGCACCTCGCTTTACATAAAATCAGCCAATGTCATCTGACCATTGATCCAGCTTTTCTGCTCCGTCTTATGCACCCTATCATCCGGCATCCGATTTCCAATCAAAAACGGTGAGGTCGGATCATGTCTGGCATAATTTGCATTTACCGTATCCGCATCATAATTTGCATAACAATACCGACACAGATGCAGACAAGTATTATAGGCTCCGATATCTGCTCCCAACAAACAGGCACATTCTTTCCGAAGCTGATTTCTCTTTGGAAAATCCATGCTTGTATGCAATGCCTGTTCATAAATCTGTTCTGTCATGCATCCGCTGCAGTCTGCTCCATATACTGCCAGTTCGTCACCTTCTCCACATGGGCGGACCGTCATACCATGTTCTGCTGCAATCTCAATCATTGCCTTACCAAGATACAGACGTTCTTCTTTTTCCACTGCCCGCACTTCCGGGAAATTCTTTCGCACTTTCTGATACAGATCAATAAAGCTGATCACACAGTTTTTAGTATATCCTTCCAGTACAGATGCAATATGCGTGAATTGCCGGATATGATAATCTGCCGTATAAGTGTCATCCCCAAAAATGGGATCATATCTCCAGCCAATTGAATCAATTCCTACAATCTCAGATAATTTCTGAAATGACAAAAGCACACGCTCTTTATCCGGAACCATCGGTTCAATTTCTTTTCCATAAGGTGTAATTGTTACATACCAATACATGCCATATGGTTGCAATAAATCCATATATTTTAGCATTGGTTCCGGATTCTTTGTACAAAATCCGATCAGATTTACAACAGAAGGATCTAAACTGTATTCCGTCACTTGAATTGGATTATAGGGATTTCGCACACAGACAAATCCTTCCCGTATTCTGTTCGCAAACCAGTCTGCATAAAATGCTGGAATGTCAGTACGCATCCCTGTATGAATAATCATAATTTCTGTCCTTTGCAAAATATAGTATAAAGACAGTATAGCATAAAATTTTCTGTTTTACTGTATATAAAATTCGTACTTTTTCAAAAATTTCACCATATTTGTACGGTAATTATTTTTATATATACAAAAACAGACCCACATTTTTGCGAATCTGCTTTTTCACCTGTATATTCTTCTTTCTAAAGTTGTAATTTATCTGTCCTGGTTTCCTCCACATAATTTTTTCATTAATAAAGTAGATATCGGTATGACAAGTACACAGGACAGTGCTCCAAAAATCATAAAAATACAATTTTGAAACAAAAGCCTGGAATTTAACAGAATCCCCAAGGATTGTTTTTGCATTCGCAAGTATGCAAACAAAATCATGGATTCACCAAGATAAGCAAACAGTAGCGTATTAACCGTTGTTCCCAATATGCTTTTTCCAATCTGCATTCCACTCTGAAACAGTTCTGTGTTACTCATATCTGGTTTATGTATCTTCACTTCATAGAGTGAAGTAGAAACAGTCAATGCCATGTCCGTAACAGCCCCCAGTGTACTGAGCAAAACTACGGCAGCCATGACTTTCTGCATGGGGATATTCAAATTCATATTGTAATATAATACATCTTCACTAACTGACTGAATCTCATTCAAACCACCTGAACCACTTTTACATACAACATAATAAATTGCAAAAAACAAAATGAATATTGTAATAAGCACTGCCGTAAACGCAGATAGCGTTTTTCGGTTTATTCCGTTTTGGTAAAACAACGTAATGCAACAAATAACCACACTGAGACAAATCGTCACTGGGAAAACCGGTACTCCGCTGGCAATAAGCCAGATCGCAATGCACAGAATAAGCAGGTTCCCTGCCAATGCAATTAGAGACATCACTCCTCTGTCGCCCCCGACAATGGCAATCAAAGCAACCAATATTAAACCAAATATCACTAACATAACATTGTCCTCTTTTTCAAATTACTTTTTAATATTCCGGAGGTAATTAGCACGGAAACTGGTATTGCAAGTACAATACCGATACTTTCCACAAAAAAGCGGCAAAGTTCACACGGAATATGCAAACGAATAATTGTCAGAAACGATACATCATTATTCATACGAATCAGGCACATTGGTATCAATCCACTGATAAACACAAACAGCAATATATTAATCATCGTCCCCATAATATCATGTCCGATTTCTCTGCCTGATCGAAACAGCTGCCGAAATGATATTTCTGGTTTCTGCTTTATAATTTCACTTAATGCAGTTGATATATCTACCGCAACATCCATAATGGCACCCAGCCCGGACAGTAATATCTCTGCATAAAATATTTCTTCCGGATTATCGATACTTCTGAGATCCAGATATTCCATAGTAGAAAAATCCAGTTCTTCTGTATGATGTACAACCAGGGAGAAAACTGTCATAACCATTGCCAGCACACAGAGCGTAGATAAAAGTGCCGATACTGTTTTTTTATTGCATCCATTCAGGCAAAACAAGGTAACGATTGCAAAGGCAATCACCATTTTATTGCAGACACTTAAAATATCAGTCAGATTACCAGAATGTGAAAATCCAATCATAAAGATAAAAATATTCATGATAAGCGTAAGGATAATAAGCATTCCCTGCTTTCCAGCGATTATTACGAGTGTCAAAATAAGAAATCCAATCATAACGACAAGATAACTGTCTCTTTTCATACCACGAATCGCTGTTCCCGGATCTTCAATAGTTCCATCCAGAAACACACAGTCTCCTTTGCGATATTTCTGGTTTAACATTTCTGTTTCTGTATAAGTACTGGTCACCTCAACGGTCTCACCTTTATGTGTTCCATTTAAAATGTTGCCAGTCATTTTCTGTGTATATTTTTTTACATCGGTTCCGCGGGTTCCCTGTTCTGTCCCGGCTTCCGTTGTAACGATTTGTTTCACCCTTACAACAGGCATCTGATACAGCCATGTATCATTTACTACAAATATAATTGCAAATAGATAACACACAGCCAGTATGCCATACCACCATATTTTTCGTTTTTTTGTTTTTTTCTTATCAATTTTATTTACTATAATCTTCATGATTTTTTATCAATACAACGATATTCCTAAAATATTTACAATTTGAAGAATGTTTTCCACTACCTCATTATATTTCTGATTTTTGACAGTCACTGCATATTCCATAGAAAACGGTACGTAACGGATTTAATTTGAATCCATGATGCTCCTTGATGTGTTGCGTCAGGTTTTCCACTTCGCTGCACTGCAAATGAATGAGTTTCCCGCATTTTTCGCATTTACAATGATACGTCTGCTCTTTACATTCATGTCTGCTATCACCAGTATATTCAAAACACGCACTGCTGCTTCCGTCAATCACATATTTAGCAACCAGTCCTTCACTGACCATTTTATCTAACTGACGATAGACCGTTGTCATACCGACTGCAATTCCTTTTTTCTTAAAATAATCATAGATATCAGCTACTGTAACATGCGTTCCTTCCATTTGTTGAAGGAAATTCAAAATTTCACTCATCTGTTTTGTTTTATATTGTACTTTTCCCATTGTTATCCCCTCTAATTTGAAAATAATTTTCATTTTATCACCATTTTTTCAAATGTCAATATGATTTGAAAATGTTTTTCATTTTCTTGTAAAATTACTGTACTTTGCAGAGATTTAGTGCTATTATGCTTAAGTGGCGATTTTTTCGTTGCCACATTTCAGGAATGCTCTGGAATTTTTGATAAGAAATCTGAAAAGAATATGTCAGCTTTCGCTGACCAGAATCACGCACCAAGTCTCACGTGCGTTCGACTTGAATCTTCTGTGCATTTCTGTGATTTTAAAATTTATGAGGTGAATGAGCTTATGAAACAAAAAAATGGATTTAGTGGCCAGCTCGGATTTGTATTCGCGGCTGCCGGAAGTGCCGTTGGTGTCGGCAATTTATGGAGATTCCCATACCTTGCAGCAAAAGACGGCGGTGGCCTGTTTCTGATCATATACCTGATACTGGTTTTTACGGTCGGCTTCACACTGCTTACTACCGATATTGCCATCGGTCGAAAAACCGGAAAAAGTGCAATTTACGCATATCAGGAAATGAAAAAGAAATGGAAATTTTTAGGTATTCTGACCTTTTTTGTACCCGTACTGATCATGACTTATTATGCTGTCATTGGTGGATGGATCCTGAAATATATTACCATCTATCTGACCGGTTCCGGAAAAGAAGCGGTAGAAAGTAACTGCTTTACAAACTTTATCTCCTCTCCTTCTTCCGTATGGTTTGGTCTGATCTTTATGTTTTTAACAGCGTTGATCGTATATAACGGAGTGGAAAAAGGCATTGAGCGTGTATCCAAATTTATTATGCCCATACTTTTACTGATGGTAATCGGAATCGCGATCTTCTCTCTGACATTAAAACATCCGCTGGAAGATGGAACGGTCAGAACCGGTCTGCAGGGTCTAAAAGTATATCTGACACCTGATGTAAAAGGACTTACGGTAACACGATTTTTACAGATTTCCCTGGATGCAATGAGCCAGTTATTCTTCTCCTTAAGCGTATCCATGGGAATCATGATTACATACGGCTCTTATGTAAAGAAAGATGTAAACTTAAATAAATCTATCTCCCAGATTGAGCTGATGGATACAGGTGTTGCTCTGCTTGCAGGTGTTATGATCATCCCGGCCGTTTATGTATTTTCCGGATTGGACGGAATGTCTGCAGGACCCGGTCTGATGTTTATCTCCCTGCCGAACGTATTTTATTCCATGGGACTGGCAGGAAGACTCATCGGATTGATGTTCTTCATACTGACAGCATTTGCAGCATTGACATCCTGTATTTCCGTATTGGAATCTATTACTGCAAACTGCATGGAATTATTCCATGCCGAACGTAAAAAAGTTACGAGCATTTTAACGGTCATTTATCTGGTTGCAACCGCAATCATTGCAATGGGTTACAGCACGTTTTATGTTGAAGTGCAGCTGCCAAGCGGAAGCACCGGACAGTTATTGGACATCATGGATTATATCAGTAACAGTTTTATGATGCCGTTTATCGCACTGCTCTCATCCTTTTTGATCGGATGGATCGTAAAGCCATCCTGGATTGCTGCGGAGATGGAGTTAAATGGTGAAACATTCCGCCGAAAAAAACTTTATAATGTGATGATTCGTTATATTATGCCGGTTATTATGTTTATTCTGTTCCTTCAGTCCACTGGTTTACTGAATAAAATTGCAGGATAAATACGAACCTTGATATTATAGTGAAAATCATTTATTTTTCAAAATTTCTATTATTAAGTTTTACTTAACATATCGCAAAGATACAATCGTTTTACTTTTCTTATTATGTATCATATAATCTAATCATAAAAGGACAGAAAAAGGAACGACTGCCGCGAAAGCGGTCAGTCGTTCTTAAAAAACAGTAATTTTATCTCAGAAGAATATGTCAGCTTTCGCTGACCAGAATCACGCACCAAGTCTCACGTGCGTTCGACTTGATTTTTTATCTAACAATTGGCACCATTGCATGAATGCTTGCCTGATCAACGGTAATGGTTGTTACCGTATCCGGTCTCTGTGTCGCCTGTGCATCAATACCATAGAGGATTAATGCGAGTTCATGTCCTTCATCCAGAACGTGATCAGTCGGAACCATATCAATCTCATAATGATAAGATACACCCGGTTTGATTTCTTCCTTTTTCCAGATGCAGGATCTGTTCTGTGCATTTATCCATCCACGAGAGATGACTTTATATTTTGAAGGTTCTGCTTCAAGACCAAAGCTATATGTTCCGTCTGGATGTTTGATTTCTTCTGCGGTAATACGCTTTGCATCCCCCAGATCAACCAGCATAGCACTCAGGATAGCTGTTTCCCGATCAATTGCAGCATCGAAGGATACTTTTACTGTACCGGAGATTCTGATATTCTCCCCTGACTCTTTTGTATGAGCAGATGTTCCTTTTTCAGCAAACGGATCCCAGATATATTTCATACGGTTTTTGTACTCAGCATCGTCATTTAATACAAGTTCATCAAGCCATGCCCCAAGATTATCTGCTGATCTGTCATATACAGTGTTAGAAAGATCATCCACGATCATGCCTTCACCGGTTTCACTGATTGGGAATGTCTCTGCCTCCCATCCTTTCGGTGGCCATGTGTCAGATGCCATCCATACGGACTGGTCACTACCGCTCTCTACCAGAACTGCAGGCTCTTTCTCAATACCATTATCTACCCCTTTCAGATAATGCTCCAGCCAGCGGTACATAATATCAAGCATGTTGGAATCTTTCAGTGTATGGATATAAACATGCTCACCCTGATGCAGCATCATCTTTGCAGGAATTCCCTGCTTTTCCAGTGCCTCAAAGAACGGAATACACTGATTTGTCTTTACATTCCAGTCATTGATTCCATGAACAATAAAAACAGATGCTTTGATTTTATCTACCAGATTCAGATAATTACGCTCATCCCAGAAACGATTATAATTTCCGGTTGCACGATCCTGTGCCTGGATCATTTCATCCTGAGCTTTTGCATATGCTTCTTTGATACTTTCATAGTCTTCCGGATCTTTTGCACGGCTGAAACAGTATTTTGCAAGAATATTCACGTCGTCTCCCTGCCAGCCAATAGCCGGAAGATTCAGTCCTCCGGTACGATAATATGCATACCAGTTGGAAATGGCTGCTTCCGGAATAATTGTTTTGAGTCCTTCTACGCCTGTAGTAGCCACACCGATACACATAGTACCAAGATAAGATTTTGCAGTCATTGCCACGTTTCCTGTACACCAGGATGCCAAAATTTCAATATTGTCTGTCTTGTTGGTAAATGCGCGGCATCTGCCATTCAGCCAGTCAATAACTGCTTTGAATGCAAGTACTTCTTCTCTGGATCCGGTCAGTGTAAATCCTTCCGAATCACGGGTTCCGAGACCACCACAAAGAACCGTCGCATAGCCTCTTTCATTGAAGTATTCATATGCTTCACATACACATTCAAATTCCGGTTCTGCATCAATCGGAGCATGCTCTACGCATCCCATCGTCGGGCGCTCCTCAAATACAGTGGATGTAATTTTTTTCTCATAAGCCTCATAATCGAAGCAGATATCTTCTTCTTTGATATCCTGTGCCGGAAAAGCTTTCACTTCACAATCTACATTGTACGGCACATACCAGTCTTCGTTACATGTCAGCATATATGGATTTGCAACATAAATTGCCGGAACTTTTTTGCCTTCCTCTACTTCCTTCGGAAGTCTGAGATATACGGCAATCAGATCTTTTTTTCCGTCGCCATCGGTATCTACCGGTGTTTCAACATACACTTTTTCTATGATATAAGGTTTTTGGTTCATATTATTTATCAGTTTCCTTTGCTTTTCTTTTTTTCAAAAATTTCATCCAGATGCATACAAAAACAACACCTAAAACGAGCATTGCGATCAGGAATCCAAAATACTGTCTGTATCCTGTTACACCCGGATGACCATCGATCAATGAACCTGCTAACAGAGAGCAGAAGATTTCCGGAAGGAATCCGATGGTTGAAATAATACCTGCAGCTGTACCAGAGTATTTCTCCGGAATAGCACCTTCATCCATCATTGCCCATGTCATTGCATAGTTTACGTTATAGAAAATGTAAATTACAATAAACAGAATTGTAAATGCAATGATACTTCCTGCATTTGTCGGAAGGAGTACGATTCCCAGAGTACCTGCAACCATAACGATAAAGGAGATCAGTAACATTCTTCCTGTACCAACTTTATCTGTGATGAAACCACCACCAACATTACCAAACAGAGAGAACCATCTCTTCATTGCTGCAAGTGTAGCTGCGAATGTTACAGTTGCGCCAAGGATACTTGTTGCATATGGTGTGAAGTAGTAAAGAGACAGTGTAAATACATAATTGCAGAATGTAACAAATGCGATGATCCAAACTGCCGGAAGTTTCAGAACCTCTCCGATACCTTTAAAAGAAATTCTCTCGCTGGCTTCCATTTTTTGATCTTTTACAGTAAAGAATGCAAGAATCCCCATTACAATTGTCAGTACAGAATAGAAAATGATAACATATCTCATACCCTGTGCCTGATTTTCCATCTTTCCTGCACCAATTCTGAATGCAGCAACAGCAGCGATTGCCATCAGAGCAGCAGCGATACCTCTTCCACCTTCAAAGAAACCAAACGCTTTTCCCTGATCTCCGGAATCTGAGAGGATACGAACTGCTTTTACACAAGCCGGCCAGAATGCAAACAAAGAACTGATTCCCCAGAATGCATACAGACATACAAGTGCTTTAAAACCAAGTGGAAGCAGATGTAAGAATCCACCGAGACCTGTTCCGATCAAAGATACCGTCAGGATAATTCGTGTGGAAACACGGTCAGCTACGACACCACCGAATAAGTAAGAAATCATTCCGAAAACCCCAAGTACACTACCGAACACACCCATCTGTGTATTGGTCAGATGGTACGTTTCCAGATAGACGTCATAGTAGTCAAAACGGAAATACGGTAATCCATAGATAATTGCACCACCAAAAGCAACAATCAGGATTGCCAGAAAGTTTTTGGACATTTTTTCGCCCAAGCCGATTTTTGCAAGTAACTTGTTCATAATTCTTCTCCTTTTTGTTTATTTTTAGAACAATTTATATACTTCGGAATATTTATTCCGTAAGTAATCAATATAATAAGTGGATGAAAAAGTTCCTCTGCAGACTTTTTCCATCAGCTCCCGACCAGAATAAACTGCGCCGTAGCAATATATATTCTGCGTAAGCCAATCATTGATCTTATCAAATGACTGCTGCTGCATCAGCTGATCGAGATCTCCGATTTCCTGCGCCATGACTGCCGCCATCTGGGCAGCTGTAACATTTGCCATAAAATAAGACGGAAAAAATCCAACATATCCTGCAGCCCAGTGAATATCCTGCAGCACGCCTTCCCCATCATGCTCCGGTCGGATACCAAGATACTCTTCATATTTGCTGCTCCATGCATCTGGCAGATCATCGACATCCAGCGCACCGCTGATCAGATCCTTTTCCAGCTCATATCGGATAATGATATGGAGCAGATAGGTCAGCTCATCTGCTTCCAGCCGGATCAAAGACGGTTGTGCATGATTGACCGCTTCAAATAAATCCTGCGGTGTATATGTTTTCAACTGCGGAAGGATGTCTGTAAGTGGCTCATAAATATATTGCCAGAATCCCTTGCTCCGTCCGATGATATTTTCGTAAAATCTTCCGATTGCTTCCTCTACCGCAAATGTCGGTGATTCGGCAAGCAGGGTTCCCATAAGTTCCCTGCTGATTGACTGCTTATAGACCCCTCGTCCACCACAGTGTAATATATTAAAAATTCCTCCCCAGAAACCATTTTCGGAAAATGTATTGACTACTCTTATATCATCAGGAGAATTTGCCAGGATGGTCGGATGTGAACCGATATCCACCCTTCCGCTGTCAAAGTTGAAACCAATTTTTTTTAAGATCATCGTCCATACGGCCTGCTGTTGTTCACGGCTGACCGGTCCGATGTCAATCTTTTTCGGTGCTGACCCGTTTTTATTTTTTTCCTCAACCTGATTTAGAAGTCCGATCAAAACCGGCTTTAATTGAGCAGTCATCGTATCGATCGTTTCTGTCGTAAGATCTTCTGCGTAATAACCCAAAAGAGCATCATACGGATCTTTTTCATATCCCCAGTATTCCGCAAAATTACGGAATGTTTTGAAAATCCGGGCCAGATACGGTCGAAAATAACTAAAATCATTCTTTTCTTTTGCCTCTGCCCATACCTGTTCCGAAACAGCAATCAGCTGCACATACTTCTGATACTCTGCTTCCGGTACAGCTCGGATACTTTCAGAATTACGGATCAATCTTCTGATCATGGCATTGGTGACAAAATCATTTTTCGCATTTCCATTAAAAAATCGAATCAGCTTCTGAAACCTGCTATCGGAAAGCAGCCGATACTGCTCTCCTGCCAGAAAAGACATGACCTTGCTTCGATATTCAATCGCATTTCTTGGCATATAAGTGATTTTATCCCAGTAAATAAGCGCATCTGTGGTATATTTGTAATATTCTATTTTTTCAATCATTCCCTTCAGCTCTGTAAGCTGTGACTGATAGGTCATTCTTCTGCCTCTTTTCTGTTATATTTCTTAAACAAAGTAATGATTACAAGCGCTGCAACAAAATATAAACCGGCGGCAATATAATAGGCTGTCCGATATCCTTCCTGTGTCGTAAAAAGGATGCTTCCTGTAAAATGACCGCTGATGATACTGACAATCCCGGCAATAAAGTTCACAACCGAAGTGAAAGCTGGGCGCAGATTTTTCGGTGCAAGCATCATCGAAAGTGCGCTGTCTGCAGGACTTCCGAGATTGGCAAGACCGGCTCTCATAAACAGACCAATTCCTACCATTGGGATCATGGCTTTTCCGAAACGATTGCCGTTTGCAATGATCAGCATAAACGGTATCGATAAAAGTACCGTAAAACAGATGGTTCCCACCGTTCCCATTTTTTTTACAACAAATGGTGTAAACAGCATAAACAACACAATTGCCGCATAGGAAATAGATACCAACAGCGAAGATGTTGCTTTATCTATGTGCAGGTTACGGTTCAGGAATACGGTATAGTAAGAAGTAAATAATCCCATCGCAAAGGAAATCAGTGCCCAGTAGATCAAATACATCATGGCATCTTTCCGGAACAGCACACTTAAGATATCACGGGCTCTTTCCGGAAGGCTCTGTTTCTTTGTCTGTTGTTCCTCTACAGAAATATAATCTGATTTTTCTTCACGGATAAAGAGAATCGGTACGATCGATAACAATGTCACGACACCGGTAATGATCAATACATCTCTGTTCCCTGCCAGGTACGCATCACGGGTACTTCCGGTCGTTTCTGTAATATACTCGGTCAATTTTCTTGCTCTTTCGAAGGATATACCTGCATGTGAAGAAAATAATTTAACGGTTGCTGCACCTCCAAGGAATGTGGTCAGGAAATATCCAACATATCCCATATAATACGTACGTGTATACCAGTCAATACTCTTCCCACCTGCGCTGCCGGCATATGCTGCCACATAAGGAGCCAGCATAATGAAATGCAGCTGTACTCCGGTCAGTGCAAGAAGCGTTGATAAGTAAAAAATGGTTGCTGACTTGACAAACACAACGCAGAAAAATGCTGCGGATGTCGATACTGCACAGAACAGCAACAATTTCTTATATCCACTTTTCGGGACAAGCAACAAAATCAATGCGCTCAAAAATGTTGCATATCCGTAAAATGCCCAAAAAGATGTCGCCGTCGGCAATGACACCTCTTGTAGATAATTTACATAAGTATCATATAAAATGCCGCTGGCCAGATTGTTAATAACATAACTGATAATAAATAGTATCAAATTTCTTTTCTGTCTGAGTTGAACCTGCGGTATATGTATGTCCCCATTCATGATTTTACCTTCCTTTACTATAAAAAGCCGTTCCATAGTTATTTAAGGTTATATTGCGTAAAAAACGGATGGAGCAGATTTGCTCCAAACTGCGTATCAAAGTGTGGTTTACGGATATTCTCCACATTCTGTTCCGGTTCGAGACGTTTGCGCAAAGCAATGAAATCTTCATTTTCTATCTGTTCCATCATTGCCAGAAAAATCCGCGCCCTTCGCTTCATTTTCTGCAGATTAAATTTATATGTCCGGACAGTGGCATCGCTGATCCCCATTTCTTTACCGATTGCTTTATTGTCCTTTTCATAATATAAACCTTCCAGTACATCCTTCTGCGCATCAGAAAGCCCGTTCATTTGCTTGTCCAGATTCAGAAGACACTCAAATACACTGCCGTGCTCATCAAAAATATGCTCCTGCATTGCACGAAGTGCATTCACAGATTTCCCTCTGGAAGAATAAATCAATCCCTCTTCCATTTTATCCCCACAGAAAATGCACTGATACAACTGTTCTTCTTCCGACCAGACATAGCCTCTGGTTAACTCCTCTAATGTAAGCTCTTTGAATTCCATCTTCAGGCGTCCTTCCTTTTCATATATGATACACGCTTGATAATGTTTATGATTATGTTTTGCGTATTTGTTTATGTTTTTCATAAACACTTTTTTATTTCGTTTGTTGATGCTTGCATGTTACCATCTGGTAACTTCTCTGTCAATTGGTATTTTTGCACAAAATACAGTTCTTTCTTTTGTTTCTTTTGTATGTTTCGCTGTTTTTCGTGCGACTGTAATGGACACTCTTCTTTTCTACAAAGACTTTGCCTGGTTAGTTATCTATATTTGCCAGTATGAACCGGTGACTTTTTGGTAACATTTCCCAGTTTTTTTTACGCTTTATAAGAAGTTTTTTTTATGATACAAAGATATTAGCAATCGTAATGTCAGGCAAATATAAATGTACTCTCGGAATCTTTTAAATGAAGAATTCTGAGATAGATTTTTGATATACAATGACATTTTCGCAGTGCGTACACGGTGTGTACGACGAGAAAATGGAAGCAGTATATCAGAAATATAGCCAGAATGACTCGTTTAGAAAGACTCCGAGAGTACATATAATACGTAGGAGGTATTTTATTATGGTAGATGCGGGGTTTCTATCTATTATTCCACCGATTGTAGCAATTGTACTTGCCTTAGTTACTAAAGAGGTTATTTTTTGCACCAAAAAGAGGCTGCGCACTAATTACTTAGTGCGACAGCCCAAGCTCTTGGTTTTTTCCAGTATAATCAAACTTGCCGTCGTTTTTTGGGATAAACGTTTACTTATCCGCATCTTCTTTCTTTGCATACTGCTCCAGATATTTTTGTACGGAACGTGACATTTCTTTTGAAAAATCAGAATTATATTTCCGCTTGCAAAATGCTGTCATCCAATCCTCAAAAGACCTGTTATCACAGCGTCCCGCAAACATCTCTCTCAGTTCAGCTCCATCCATACTCCGATACGTATTCTCATGTACAATATACTTCTGATCTACACGCTGTGGTTTCGGTCGTTGCTTCTGCTGCTCCGTCGGCCATCCAAACACAAGCATTGCTGCCGGAAATACATATTCCGGCAGCTGTAATAATCTTCGCTGTTCCTCACAATTTTCAATAATATCTCCAATATAGCAGGAACCAATACCAAAACTTTCTGCCGCGACAACAGCATTTTGTGCTGCAATCACAGCATCTGACACTGCCAGCATCAGATCACCAACATCCGGTTTGCGTGGTTCACTTCCTGCTTCTGTAAATGCGTCATACCACTTTTTACAATCCGCACAAAATATCAGAACCAACGGCGCTTTTGCAATAAAAGGTTGATGATCACAGGTATCCACCAGTGCTTCCTTTAACTTCTGATCTGTAATATCCAGTATGGTATACAGCTGCTGACAACCTGCTGTCGGAGCCTGCGCTGCCGCTTCCAGAATTACCTGTTTCATTTCTTCCGGAATCGGTCTGTCCTCATAGACACGCATAGATTTTCTCTCATATAAACTTTTTATTATCTCATTCATGTTATCCAATACCTCCTTATTTCAACTCACAGTCGATTTTTTCGACTATGACTTGCTTACTATCAGTGAAAGATACTTTCTTCTCTCCACCATCACTACAGATATATTTCTTTTAAAATCTGCTTCTATAATAAAGTTGAAAGATATTCAATATCTGCTTCCTGAGTAGACCAGCTCGTTGCAAAACGAACAACGGTATGTTCAGCATCCTGCTTTTCCCAGATGCTGAAATCTACTTTTCCGCTCAATTCCTGCAACTTCTCATTTTCCAGAATAATAAACTGCTGATTTGTCGGAGAATCCAAGTAAAAACGATACCTTTTTTCTGCAAATAACTGCTTCAATTTTTCTGCCATATAAATCGCATGTTCACTGATTTTAAAATACCGATCGTTCATAAAAAGCGTATCAAACTGAATCCCAAGCAGACGTCCCTTTGCCAGTAACGCGCCATGCTGTTTGATCTGTGTCACGAAATACTTCGGTGCACGTCGATTGGTAAATACAACTGCCTCTCCACACAAAGCACCAACTTTTGTACCGCCAATGTAAAAAACATCACACAACTGCGCCAGTTCTTCCAATGTCACATCATTTTCACTGCTGGCAAGTCCATAGCCAAGCCGCGCTCCGTCAACAAATAACGGAAGATCTCTTTTCTTGCATACCTCATAGATTTCCTGAAGTTCCTTTTTGGAATACAACGTTCCATACTCTGTCGGGAAAGAAATATAAACCATTCCCGGAAATACCATATGTTCGTAACTGTCGTCCGCATAAAACCGCGCCACATAATTTTCCAAATCGGCAGCTGCAATCTTGCCATCTTTTCCTGCAAGGGACAATACCTTATGTCCGGTGTACTCGACTGCACCTGCTTCATGTACATTGACATGTCCGGAATCTGCCGCAATTACCCCTTCGAATGGTTGTAGCATCGTGCTAATCACAATCTGATTGGTCTGTGTTCCGCCAACCAGAAAATAAACCTCTGCTTCCGGGCAATGACAATACTGTCTGATTCTAACATATTTCGACCTTTTCTTCCATGGTGAAAAGTCTGTTTCCAGAAATTTTAAAAATTTGCAAGGAATTTCTTATAGAAAAATGTATTTACAAACGATCACAGAAAAAGATGTGGAAAATCCACTATCATGCGAATTTTCCACATCTTGAAAAATCAAATATTCAAATTTTTGTCTTTATAAGGATCTTATGCCTGAGGACCTGCTGAAACAAGTGCTTTACCAGCTTCGTTTCCTTCGTATTTTGCAAAATTCTTAACAAATCTCTCTGCCAGATCTTTTGCTTTTGCTTCCCACTCAGAAGCATCTGCGTAAGTATCACGCGGATCAAGGATTGCAGGATCTACGCCCGGAAGCTCTGTCGGTACTTCAAAGTTGAAGTATGGAATTGTCTTTGTCGGAGCGTTTTTGATGTCACCATTTAAGATAGCGTCAATAATTCCACGGGTATCTTTGATGGAAATACGTTTTCCTGTTCCGTTCCATCCTGTATTTACAAGGTAAGCTTTTGCTCCGCTCTTCTCCATTTTCTTAACAAGCTCTTCTGCATATTTTGTCGGATGAAGCTCAAGGAAAGCCTGTCCGAAGCATGCGGAGAAGGTAGGTGTCGGCTCAGTGATTCCACGCTCTGTACCAGCTAATTTTGCTGTAAATCCAGACAGGAAGTAATACTGTGTCTGCTCCGGTGTCAAAACAGATACTGGCGGAAGTACTCCAAATGCATCTGCGGACAGGAAGATTACATTCTTAGCTGCCGGTGCGGAAGAAACCGGGCGCACAATATTTTCAATATGGTTGATCGGATAAGATACACGGGTATTCTCTGTTACGCTCTTGTCAGCGAAATCAATTTTGCCCTCTGCATCCAGAGTAACGTTCTCAAGCAGAGCGTCACGTCTGATCGCATTATAGATATCCGGCTCAGACTCTTTGTCAAGGTTGATAACTTTTGCATAGCATCCGCCTTCAAAGTTGAATACTCCGTTATCATCCCATCCGTGCTCATCATCACCGATCAGAAGACGTTTCGGATCTGTGGAAAGTGTAGTTTTACCTGTTCCGGAAAGTCCGAAGAAAATTGCTGTATTCTCACCGTTCATATCTGTGTTTGCAGAACAGTGCATGGAAGCAATGCCCTTTAACGGAAGATAATAGTTCATCATGGAGAACATACCTTTTTTCATTTCTCCGCCATACCATGTATTTACAATAACCTGCTCACGACTTGTGATGTTGAACATAACTGCTGTCTCAGAGTTCAGTCCAAGTTCTTTGTAATTCTCAACTTTTGCTTTGGATGCATTATAAACAACAAAATCCGGCTCAAAGTTTTCAAGTTCTTCTGCTGTCGGCTGGATGAACATGTTTGTTACAAAATGTGCCTGCCAAGCAACCTCAACGATGAAGCGGATTGCCATACGTGTGTCTTTATTTGCTCCGCAGAATGCATCTACAACATACAGTTTTTTATTGGAAAGCTCATTGATTGCGAGTTCTTTTACAGCATCCCAAGCTTCCTGTGTAGCTGGATGATTATCATTTTTATATTCATCAGAAGTCCACCATACAGTATCCTTGGAATTCTCATCTTCTACAATATATTTGTCTTTCGGAGAACGGCCTGTATAAATACCTGTCATAACATTAACGGCTCCGAGTTCACTGACCTGGCCTTTTTCATAACCTTCCAGTTCCGGTTTTGTCTCTTCCTCAAATAACAAATCATAAGAAGGATTGTGAACAATTTCTGTTGTGCCGGTAATGCCGTACTTGCTTAAATTGATTTCTGCCATTTTACCTACCTCGTTCTTTCATTACTGTAATCTAATAGTGTACTTAATTCGAACCTATACTATCATTAAAGACATAATTTGTCAATAATTTATCAATCTTCTGCATCATTTTTGTATTCGAATTAATACACTCTATACAATACAAAAAAATCCGACTAAAAGTCAAGCAATTTCAGTCAAAATATTTCTTACCTTAACATGAAATCGCTGTAAAACGGACAATCGCAATCCGCTTTCGCTCCTTGCTTATTCTGCATTCAAATAATGCCAGTTAATATTACAGTTCTTTCTTTTTCATAATACGGCAGCTGCACAGGTATGACACCACAGCCAGAACAGCGGCTATAAGCAATCCGATCACATCTACCGCCAGACCCCCGGTCAAGTCGAAAGCAGACAACACGACTGCGCTGTTTCCATCCAGCATTCCACTTTTTTCTGCCAAATAATAAATCATCATTCCAACGAAAACAGAAACACCGATCATTACAAGGCGGCTTTTTTCTACTCCGAACTTTAACTGCATAGGAATCAGCAGCGATAGAAAGAAAATAACAATCGGCAAAAAGGAAAGGCCTTTCAACACTTCTTCTGAAATCACTGCCGGTGTATGTCTCACATTTAATATAATCACATAAAGCATCATCGTAAGAGACCAGACAATAACTGCTCCACCCATACAAAATACATATTTTTCCCTGACATATATTTTTCGGTTAATAGGTAATGTAAACAAAAAAGCAAATCCATGATCCATCTCATCATAAGAAAGTGTCGAAACCAGGATGGCTGATATAAAAAACGTCAGATAGCCAAGCATAAGTGTGCTTTTCTGAGCAACACCAAGTACAACTGCCAATGCAATAAAACATACAAATGTCTGCTTGCTGTGCATCAACAATCGTATATCTTTTTCTAATAATCCTCTCATCCCTGATAACCTCCTGTCATCATTAAAATCAATTCATCGATATTGCCATTTTCTACAATGATCCCCGGATAATTTTGCTGATAATAATCTTTGTGGTTTGTGAAGCAGGCATAACCGTAAGACGTTTTCTGTGTTTTTAACAGATAGTCCTGATCCAAGCCGGCAAATTGATCTTCACTCACTTTTAATACACCATACTGTTCCAGAATCACATCTGTATCCTCATACAAAATAAGTGTTCCATTGTGGATCAGATAAATATCATCACACAGCTGTTCCAGATCAGACGCAATATGGGATGTGATCAGAATGGAACGTTCTTCATCCTCTTCCATATAGGCCCGCAGCATATCCAGAATATGATTTCTGGCTTCCACGTCTAATCCTGCCGTCGGTTCATCCATGACCAGGAGCTTAGCATGGTGGCTGAGTGCGGTCAGCACCCGCAATTTTGCTTTCATACCAGTAGAATATTCACGGATTCGCTTTTTTTCCGGAAGATTCAATTCACGGCACATTTTTTCAAAATATCCTTTATTAAAATCCGGATACATTTTTTCCAATATTTTTTTTACATCCGTAATATTTAAATAACTGCTAAAACCGGATTCTGCCAGTGATGCTCCGATCTGTGCTTTCTCTGACATGCTTAACTGATGCACGCATTTTCCAAATATAGTTATTTCTCCGCTTTCTGCCTCCGTCAGTCCAAGTATCAATTTAATCGCTGTACTTTTTCCGGCTCCATTCTTTCCAACCAGACCTGTGATCCGTCCATTTGGGATCTCCATGGACAGATCAAACTGAAATCCTTCATATGTCTTGCAGACATTTTTCATTTTAATCATTACAAATCCTCCTGCTCCCTATGCCTCGTCCAGCAGTAAAGTTACGATTTCCAAAATTTCATCGTTGCTCAATCCAACGTTTTTTGCCTGATCGATTGCTTTTTCAAATTCTTCTTCTACTGCTCTCCTGCGTGCTTCCAATGCCAGCTGTTTATCTGAAGCTGCAACAAACGTTCCTTTTCCATGAACGGTTGTCACAAATCCGGCTTCCTCCAGCTTGTCATAAGCTTTTTTTACCGTCAGAGCACTGATACGAAGCTCTCCTGCCAGTTTTCTCACAGAAGGAAGCGCCTCTCCCTCCGCCAGCGCCGACTCAATAATTCCCGTTTTTATCTGTTCCATAAGCTGCTCGTAAATTGGCACCATAGAACTATGATTTAAGATTATATGCATATTGATGGAACCTCCCTTGCAACAAACAGTATATAACAGTATGTACCTGTTGTCAACTGTTATATACTGTTTAGTGAGTAAACATTCGAATACTCTTTCGGAAACTTTTTTTGATGGCAATGCATGCGAAATGCAAAACGCCGATACGCAAATTTAACAATCAGAGATTAAAAGGAAGTATTAAAAAACCACCTCACCGACAATTCTGTCAATGAGGTGGTTTTCCATTTGCACTTAAGTAAAGCGGACATAAACATCCCCCTTACCCACCGCTTAGTGCTCTAGACACTTGAAGCAGGGGATTACTTATTCTTCGTTCACATGCTTGTTTTTATATTCTTCGTATTCTTCCACGCTGATTTTTGCAAACTCACATGCGTTTTCCAATGTAATTCCAAGCTTCAGCAAATCCGGAATCTTATGCATTACAATTTTTTCCATCATTTTTTCTTTCATTTCCAGTTCATGCTCATCTATCTCCTGCTCCTGGAAAGTCATCTGCGGTGCATTTTCTTTCCACTCACTGTAATCGATCGCACTGATTCCGGCAACAGAGCAGGCTTCTTCCAGCCCTACATTATATCTTCCCATAATACGGTCTACCGTATCTACCGTATTTGCGCATAGCTCATCCATTGATTTTTCCAGTAATTTACTCATTTTTATACCTCTCAAAATATCTGAGATCAGGATATAACAAAACTTCCTGTCTCAAAATCTACATCCAGCTGAGCAGCTGCAGCTGAATTACTCCAACGGATCATCAATTTCCGACCATCGGACTGGATTTGAATATCCGCATCTTCCGTAAACGCCCTGCTGGTGCTGCGAAAACGTAACAGTTCTAACTGTTTTTGCACGACATCGGTCTGAAGTGCCTGCCGGATCTGAATGTCTGTCAAATTCGTACGGTTGATTTCCTTATGTCCGCCTTCTCCGGCCTCTTTCACAGCTTCATGATCATTTTTCCCGGCAAACAGATCCAGATACCAGACCTGTGGTTTTCCCGGCATAAATATTTGAATTGCTCTTGCCAGTAAAAGTTTCTGTTCAGATTCACCAAGTGCACTGAAATATGTGGCATTTACCTGATAATACACATTTTTCTGCCCATGCAGATTTTTCACCATGCCACCACGGTCTACAATCAGTGCAATCAGTTTCTGAATATCTTCTTCCGGAAGAATTCCCTTAAGATCCAGCATCGGTATTCCATCATGACAGCCAAGCATATTTACGGTATTGATCTTTTTCTCTACCAATTCTTTCGCCCATGCTGCCAGATACTTGCTACGTTTATTTTCAATGGCATCGATCACAAGCCCGGGCAGAAAGAAATCATAGGTCATATAACCTTTTTCTGCTACTGTCTGATAAATATGCTCCTCATATGCGGCATGGATTTCCGGCAGCAGCGTCAGCTCATAAGGTTCTGCATACATTCTGATCTGTTCCAGCAAATCCCATGTTTCCGGTTCATTCAGAAAATTTTTCCGACCAGGAGCCTTTGGGGCATAGGCAAAAGCATCCAGCCGCACAATACTTGCGCCATAGGAAGCAATTTTTGCAAGTGTTTCCCGATAAAAATCCCATACCTTCGCTGACCGGATATCCAGATCCATCTGTCCCAGATACTGTGGATAATGCTCTTCCTGGTAAAATGTATTCCAATATGGTCGTTTGGTTCCATCCGGAAACTGTACCATCAGAATCGGAAGCCCCGGTTTTCGAAAAAACATGTCTTTGATATACGTTTCATCCGGTTGAATATACCCTTCCTCCGTCATAGAGCCATATCCTTCCCAGAATGCATTCCAGTCAATAAAAAAGTTCTTATATTCCGACGCATCTCCTTTTTCAACCAGATCTTTGAACTGTGGAGACTGTGCAGAAGCATGATTCAGGATAAAATCCAGTTTCAGATCTATACCAACTTCCTTTAATGCCTCAAGATCATCCCGCTCTGCCAATTCTTCATTGATATCATAATCAATGACGGAAAATCCACGATCCAGATCTGAATGATACAAACTCGGTAAAATATAAAAAGATCCAAAAACACCTTTCATATCATCCTGTTTCAATAATGTTACAATATCTCCCAGTGTTCCACCTAAACTGTCCGGATAAGCATTCAGCATCGGTTTAAGATTCATATATATGACCATCCTTTCCAACGATAACATCTGCCCGTTTCGCCTGCTCCTGCAATTTTTTCCCTTCTATGGAAACAACAAGCTGAATAAACGCACTGGCTGCATTTTCATCCCGTCCACGACGAATCCTGCGTGCTTGTGTCTCTTCCGGCGAGCTGTCCAGATAAACAGAAACATCAACTTCTTCCAGGTACTCACTTCCACCATGTGTCCACTCCAGAAGCAATACCTGTACACCGGTCAGATCGGTCTGCTCATACCAGATTTCATCCGCTTCCCGACCCATTTTTTTCAGTTCGATTACAGAAGCACCGGCATGAAACTTCGCAAGTACCTGATTGATTCTGTCGTACTCAATCTCCTGCGGAGTTCCAAGGTATGCATCCAGCCCTTTTTCTCCGTTTTCCTGATAAATTTGTTCCCTTTTTTCATCATTCATTTTCGGAATTCTGTGTGGATAATCATCTCCATGCAGGACGAAACAGCCGATACCGTCTTCCAGAAAATGTTGCTGTAAAATGTCTGCCATGGTCGTTTTTCCGGAACCGGAACCACCAAAAATACTGATTACATTTCGTTCTGCACTGATTTTATTCCTGAGAACATCGTATAAATCAGCTGCCTCCTTCATTTTTTTGAAAGAAAACTGATATGCTTCATATTCTGCTGCTGCCATAGGAAGCAAGAGACCTGCCTGCATCAATGTCATACCACTATATACATGGCCTGTTGTTTCTTCCAGATAGAAGCTCTCTGCATCCAGACCTTTTAACTTCACATAGGTTCCGAAGGGATTACCCTCTGCCGACAAACGTACCACACTTACTAATGCCTGTGACTGATCCTTTGCAACACTCATCCATGCAGCCACTTCTTCTTGAAACGGATCGGAGAGACGGTAATAATCTCCTTCACGAATCAATTCCTGATGTCTGCGATAGGTTGCAAGCATTGTACGTATTTCCTCTTTTTCTTCACTGCTCAGTAATGCAGGATTCATTTCAAATCCAAAGGTACCAGCCATAGCCACTATCCCTCTGGTATTCAGACTTGTGATTCTTCCGGTCTGATGATTTGGTACCGCAGACACATGCGATCCGACCACTGCTGTCGGATAGAAAAAGGACGTTCCGTACTGAATCCGGGTTCGATTGATGGCATCCGTATTATCACTGCACCAGATCTGTGGTGTGTAATACATCATACCTGCATCAAAACGTCCGCCGCCGCCACTGCAGCCCTCAATCAGGATATCCGGATAACGGTTGGTAAGTTTTTCCAGAAAATCATACAAGCCCAGAACATAATCATACGGTACATTTCCTGCATATACATCGGACATACTGCGATTCATATCCCACTTAATATATTCGATATTTCCCTGATCCAGAATCACACAGATACGTTTTAAAATTTCTTCCCGAACTTCTTTTCTGGAAAAATCAAGGAGTAACTGATTTCTGGAACGGATCGGAGCACGCCCCGGAATTGTCAATGCCCAGTCCGGATGCTCCCGATACAGATCACTGTCTTCATTGACCATCTCAGGCTCGATCCAGATACCAAATTTTACTCCCTGGGCATTCACACGTTCAATCAGATCTCCTAATGTTCCCCCTAATTTATCGTCATTGACAAACCAATCACCCAAAGAGGAATTATCATCATTTCGTTTTCCGAACCACCCATCGTCCATAACAACCATATCAATGCCAAGCTGTGCTGCCTGTTTGGCCAGATCCACGATCGTGTCACCATTAAAATCAAAGTATGCTGCTTCCCAGCTGTTGATCAGGATCGGTCGGTTGCTATGTACCTGTTTTCCCTTGCAAACATGATTTAAAATGCAGTTATGATACTGGCGGGACAGCTTTGAAAATCCCTGATCAGAATATGTCATGATCACTTCCGGTGCCGTAAAAACTGCGCCTGGTTCCACTGGATAAGCAAATAGCTCGTCACCTAATCCCATCTGAAAGCGAGTCTGATTAAACTGATCACGCTCTGCCTCGCACACGAAATTCCCGCTGTACATGAAAAGCATTCCATAACAATTGCCTGCATCTTCTGTTGCGGTATGATCTGCCAAAATCACACCTGGATTGTACTGATGGCTGGAGGTGCCTCTGCGGCTGCCGATCCGATATGTTCCGTGTCCCACCCGAACACGTTCCGGATTACGTTCCATAGCATGTCTACCGTAAAAACTAATAGCATCGTAGTCTCCTTGTACAAAATCAAGGCATGCTGACAATGCTTTTTTCACCGTGATTGTTTCTGTACCTGCATTTTTGATCATTACACTTCTGGTAATAATATCTGCATCTTCCAGTACACCGTAAAGCAGATGCACCTCAACCTGCATCAATGCATCTTTTAACACAATCTCCAGCGTTTCTGCCTCATCATCTGCTGCCCAGACAGCCGGAAGTCCCTGCAGATGATATTTTCCTTTTGTGATTTTATAATGATCAAACGTCGGATCACAGCACTCTGTTCCATCAGCTGCTGCGATATTCAATGAGACACCACGATAATCACCTGTTCCAAGTGATGGATATTCCTGCGGTAATGCATCCAGGGAATAGGTACGATCCATTCCTGCCACATATGGATTCCCGGAAAAACCGTGATCCGCATAACATAACAGATAATTCATACTTCCTTTTGTCCGTGCTCCATAGTATAAGTGAAGCAGGTAACCATTCGCATCTGCCTGCATCTGATAAGTTGTTTGTTTTGTATGAATTGTAAATATTTTTCGATTTGCATCAAAAGTAATTGCCATTCACAGTTCCTCCTCATTTTTCATATTTTTCCATCTGTCACTCATTTACTAAGAAAATACGATTCATTGCATCTGAATACTAGTTGTTTTTATTATACTATTTTACGGCACCATTTGCCACACCATTTAATATTTGCTTCTGACAAATGACATAGAAAATCAAAATCGGAATCAATGCAAGAATATAAGAAGCAAATGCCAAATTGTAATTCGTTCCAAACTGACTTTGGAAATTTAACTGTGCCAGCGGAAGCGTATTCTGACCGGTTCCGGACATAATAACCAATGGTGTCATTACATCATTCCAGGTACCGAGAGCTGTCAGAATTGCCACTGTGGCATGCATTGGTTTCATCATCGGAAAAATAACCCGCCAATATGTTGTCCATGTACTGGCTCCATCAATATTTGCTGCTTCTTCCATTGCCTCCGGGATGTTTTTCAGATATCCACTGTATAAAAGCACATTCATTGGCATATAAAATACCAGATACAGGACAATGACACCAAAACGGTTTCCAATCCCCATCTGAGCTGTTTGTTTTACCAATGGCATCATCAGGATGGAAAATGGTACAAACATACCACTGACAATATAAAAATAAATAAATTTAAATCCTTTGATTTTACGCATACCACGTCCGATTACATATCCGGCAATGGAATGGATCAGAATTGCGAGCACAATTGTCACAAGTGTGATAAGTAAACTGTTGCCAAGAGAATGCCAGAAATCTGTCACTTGCATTGCTTCTGCAAAGTTGGAAAAACTCCAGCTTTTCGGCAGAGAAAGTGCACCTGCCACATCATTTGTCATCTCATTTGGGTTTTTGAAGGCAATAATCACTGCCATATATAACGGAAAAAATACTGTTACAGTTCCGATGATCAGAAGTATTGTTAAAATTTTATTTGTTTTACGCCCTTTTTCCATTACAACTGTTCCTCCTTTTTATTGGTAAAACGCAGCTGAAAAACAGAGATTGCCACGATCACAATGAAAAACAATACTGCATTTGCGCTCTGAAATCCGAACTGCCCGCCGGACATACCGTTTTTGTAGATCAGATAAGAAATTGATTCCGTACTCTGTGCAGGACCACCCTGGGTCAAGGATACAATCTGATCAAATACCATCAGGAAGTTCTTTGTGCTGAGCACCAGATTGATGGATACAAACGGCATGATCAGTGGAAATGTTATTTTCCAGAATTCTGTCCATTTGTTTGCACCATCCAGCATACTGGCCTCGTAGACATCCTCCGGAACAGTCTGTAATCCAGAAATATAAATGATTGTATTCATAGCCACTGCCTGCCATACACCAACGATCAGTACCGCAATCCAGGCATATTTTTCACTGGCAAGAATACTGTTTTCCAGAATAGAAATATGGCAGACGTTTCCGATAACAGGAAGAATATACGTAAATATAAAGCTAAAAATATAGCCAACCACCAGTCCACCCAGAATATTTGGTACAAAATAAATACCTCGCAGCGCGCTCTTACCTTTGATATTGCCGTTTAATCCAAGTGCCAGAAGCAAACTTAATACATTAACGAGAATTGTTCCGGCGACAGCATATTTAAAAGTAAACAGGTAACTTTTTCCGACTCTCGCATCGGTAAACAGATCCACATAGTTGCGCCATCCAACCACGTCATAAGAACCATAGCCTTTATAATTGGTAAAACTGTAAATCACACCTTTGATCATCGGAAGGGTATTGAATGTAAAAAACAATGCAATCACCAGAATTGCGATGATCCAGAATGTTTTATTCCGATTTGTCATTTTTGATTTCATTTCGTATCCTCCGATGTTCCATCTTTTTCATTATATTGCTGTATTTTCCAGATCAGATCCCGATTATATCGTTTCCAGTCTTTGTCAAATTTGTTCAGAAAAGTTTCCTTTGCGTCTGCACTGTCATCTAACAGATATGTCTGAATCATGGCATCCACACTCATCTCGCTTGGATAGTGGTGATCCTGAAAGTCAGCCATGCGGTTGGATGCAACATAAGGACTCACCCCTTCCAATTCAGAAGAAAGTGGAAAATCACCCTGTTTACATGCAATGCCGCCTTGCTCGCTCAAATAGGTGCGAATGGTATCATCCCTATACAGAAAGCGCAGTACCTCATAAGCAGCTTCCTTATTTTCACAGGATTTCATAACGCAAAATTGTACATCAATGCCGGAATTTAATACATTATCCGCTTCTTTCTCATTTGCCGGGAATGTAAATGTACCAATGTTCATATCAGGATTGACAGATTTAATCTGCGAAATCGCATAACTTCCAATGGTATACATGGCAGACTGACCACGTGCAAAAGCAGTACATGCATCGTTATAGCTATAAGCCGTCGGGTTTGGCTCCCCATAAGCAAGTAACGCTTTCATCTTTTCAGCTGTTTCATCATAGGCCTTTGTAAAAGTTGTTGTTCCATTATTTACCTGACTGCAAAGCTGCGGGTCCGCCAGACTAACAGCCAGAGCATTCCATGGTGCAAGACAGGTCCATGTGTCTTTAAATCCAAAATATAACGGCTGTACACCCTCGCTCTGAATCTGTTCACACAGTGCTGTAAATTCATTCCAGGTTTCAGGCGTTTCCCATCCATGCTGCTCAAACATGTCTTTGTTATAAAGGATACCTGCTGCGTTTGCTGCATATGGCAATCCATACGTTCCATCTTGTGGGATAAATTCCAACTGTTTATCCATGTCCAGATAAGCTGATTTTGTTTCACTGAGAACATCCAGATCTGAAATATCTGCAAAAAGACCTGCATCCAGGAAATTGGAGTAATCCATATCACCACCAATAACGATTATATCCGGATAATCTTCCCGTATAAAACGGGTTTTCAAAATCGTCATTGCTTCGTTTGGAGAATCAATGGTAAGATGAATATCGTCATGTGTTTCATTAAATCTCGCTGCAATTTTATTAAACGTATCTACTGCTTCTTTTTTGTAAGAGACAATTTCAATCTCTGTCCTGCCTTCCGCTGTCGCTTTGTTTCCGCATCCCATCAATCCAGTCAGACCGCATCCTGTCAGAAGAAGCGCCGCCAGTCCATAAACCAGTTTCTTTTTCACCATATTTCTGCTTCCTTTCGTATTTATTTCTGTTAAAATGATTGTAACATATCAAAATGCGACCTAAAATAGCTGTATTTTTCATTTTTTATATCATTATGCGTTTTATTGTGCTATAATCAATATGTATGTCGCATAATGGTATATCAGATGTGAAATGACTCACACCTCGATAGGTAATGAGCAACAAGAATGCTGAGGGCATTCTTGAATATATGTACGATAACACTCATAGAAAGGAGCCTTTCATGGCTGATCTTTTATTTCATATTTTTCCAAATGAAAACTTTATTGACCTGTGCCTGTATCAGTATGGTTATGAAAAATGTAATCCGGGACATTCTTTTGGACCAGCGGCACGCAATCACTATCTGTTTCATTATATCCTCTCAGGAACAGGAACTCTGCTGGCGGATGATACAAAAGGCATTACACAGAACTATCAGATTCGCAGTGGTCAGGGATTTATGATTTTTCCGGGCCAGGTTACAACCTACATTGCAGATTCGAATGTACCATGGGAATACCTGTGGGTTGAATTTGACGGTTTACGGATTACAGAAGCATTGAGCATGACAGATTTTTCCAAAAACAAACCCGTCTATCATCCCCATAATAAAGAACTGCGGGATAAGCTGGCAGATGAACTGATGTATATCAGTCATCATCCAAAAGAATCGCCGTTTCATCTCATTGGGCATCTGTACTTGTTTCTGGACTATTTGATTCAGTCAGCACATTCCACACAGTTGCTATCCAATAATAAAATGAGTGATTATTATATCAAAGAAGCGATCAATTATATTGAGCAGAATTTTCAGAACAACATTACGATTGAAGATGTTGCATCCGTCTGCGGAATTAACCGCAGCTATCTGGGAAAAATTTTCAAAAAAAATACCGGACAGTCTCCACAGGAATTTCTCATGAATTACCGTATGGTAAAAGCAGCTGAACTTTTGAAACTAACCTCACTATCGATTGCGGATATCGGTTCTGCCATTGGATATGAAAATCAGCTGCATTTTTCCCGTGCCTTCAAAAATATCTACGGTGTTTCTCCCAGAGAATGGAGAAATCAGCACAAATAAAAAGTACCTTCAGACATCCAGGGAATGATGTCTGAAGGCATTTTTTTATACGATACTTACTTAATGTTTTTGTCTTCCGGATAACGGATTTTCAGATACTCGATGATCATATCTACCGTCTTATCAATGCCGAGAATAGAACTGTCTAAACAAAAATCATAGCTGCGTGCATCTCCCCACTTCTTGCTGGAGTAATAATTGTAATAATTTGCACGCTTCTTATCAGTCTTGTTGATAAAATCAATGACCTTGTTGTCATCCTTAAACTCTTTATCAGAATCTGCTTTGATCCTCTTCAGACGGAAATCCATATCTGCATGGATAAATACGCTGACACAATCCGGATCTCCTGCTAATGCATAATCTGCACATCTTCCAACAATAACACAGGACTCTTCCGATGCAAGCTTCTTAATTGCTTCAAACTGAGCCAGAAATACTTTGTGATTCAATGGCATATCTACAAATGGAGCTGATGTATAACCACTCATGGAATATGTATCCATTACCAGAGAATATAAAAAGCTGTTTGTCGGTTTCTCATCATTTTTCTGTAAGATTTCTTCACAGAATCCACTATTTTTTGCTGCAATTGAAAGTAACTCACTATCATAACATTTTATATTTAATCGATCAGCCAGTTTCTGACCGATTTCTTTTCCCCCGCTTCCAAATTCGCGTCCGATTGCAACTACAAGATTTCTCATAGGAAATCCCCCTTTCCTTCACTTACTACATATAGTATACTACATTTTTATATAAATCTCAACGATAATCCGATTTTTGTCTGAAAACTTTACTTTATCACCCGGAATTTACACGCACAATCTGATCCCTGTTGTGATAAAAACGAGGAAAGTCCGAAATTTCCTCAACATTTCTGTCACACTACGGATGACCATATCACAAGCGAAGCTAGGACTGTTTGGAAAGCTTCAGCAATAAATTTTGAAAATATTCCGGCAGTGGAGCTTCAAATTCCATATATTCATGCGTAGACGGATGTACAAATCCAATGATCATGGCATGCAAAGTCTGTCCCTGCAACCCTTTCATTGCCAGTTTTTTCGGATTTCCATACAATTCATCACCCAGAAGCGGATGCCCGATACTTGCCATATGCACACGGATCTGATGAGTCCGTCCGGTCTCCAGCTGAAACTCCATATAAGTGTATTTTGCAAATCTTTGAAGTACCTTATAATGTGTAATGGCCGGTTTTCCATTTTTCTCATTGATTGCCATCTTCTTACGCTGTGTCGGATGCCGACCGATGGCACCCTCAATGATACCTTCATCTTCTTTTACAACACCACAGACAATGCCGCGATATCGGCGGGTCACTGTGTGCTCTTTAATCTGCTCAGCGATATCCGTGTGAGCGGTATCATTTTTGCATACGATCAACGCACCTGTAGTATCCATGTCAATGCGGTGCACAATTCCCGGCCGGATTTCCCCATTGATTCCGGACAGACTTTCTGCACAGTGGTACATAATGGCATTTACCAGCGTTCCACTGTAATGTCCTGCTGATGGATGCACCACCATTCCTTTTGGCTTGTCAACAATCAGCACATCTGCATCTTCATACAGAATATTCAGCGGGATATCTTCCGCTTCGATTGCAACAGACTGCGCTTCCGGAATGGAAGCAGTAACTACATCAGATACATCTAAGACATATCCGGCTTTTGTAACTGCTTTTCCGTTGACACTGACATTCCCACCTTTAATCAGCTTTTGAAAGAAGCTTCTGGACTGATTCGCATAGATCAGAGTCAGATAGCGGTCCAGACGTTCTCCCGCCTGCTCTGCTTCCACTACAAATTCCTGCATATGTACATTATTTTCCATAAATTACTTCCCTTTCAAACTCTTCAGCAACTGATTGAGATCTTCTTCCTTATAACAGAAAATCAGCAGAACAGCCAGAAATATTGCAGAACAGGTGACATAGATGTCTGCCACATTAAAGATCGGAAAATTAATTACTTTAAAATAAAAGAAATCTACCACATATCCATTATACATACGGTCAATAAAATTTCCTACGGCTCCGGCCGCAATCAATACAAGAACGCCACGCAGTGTGGCATACTTCCGTGTATATGGAATGCGCCAGAAACAATAGGCCAGAAACAGCAATATGATGATTGTAATAATAAGAAATATCACACGCTTTCCCTGAAAAATGCCAAAGGCTGCACCACGGTTTTCCAGATAATAAAGTTCAAATACATTTTTTATCAGTACGATTGGATCCTGATCCTTCAGACGCAGTACCGCCATTTTTTTTGTCCACTGATCAGCAAGTACCAGAATGAGAAAACCTATCACTCCCATAAGGACACTTTTTGACTTTCCCATGTCAGATTTTTTGTTGGACATAACATTCCCCTTCCTGTTATTCAAAGAAAAACCAGTCTCTTTTCAGAAACTGGTCTCCTGAGATTCTCTAACCTGTCTGCTTTTTTAGATATCATTCTGTAAAGAGGACACATCAAATGCATCCATAATACTCTGGAAATCGCCGGAAATATCTACAGCAGCAGGTGTTACAATAAAAATAAAATTTGAAATTTTCTGAAGATTTCCATCTATTGCAAAACAGGAACCGGAAGTGAAATCAATGATTCTCTGACCGATTTCAAGATCCAGTCCTTCAAGATTCAGCACGACAGTGCGATTATTTAACAGTGTCTCTGTAATTTCACGGGCATCTTCCACAGATGTAGGTTTGATCACACATACTTCCATAGCAGCATTTCCTCCCTGATTTTTTTTCACCTGACGCATCGGTGTTACTTTTGAATTAGACTTTACAGCAGATTTTGACTCCTTCGTTGTTGCAAATCTGGCTGTTGTATCTTCCTCTTTTTCTTTTTCCCGACGAAAGGATTTCCGTTTTGGCTCTTCGTAATAATCATCCTCTTCATCATAATAATCATCATCGTAGAAATCGTCCTCTTCCTCAGAATTCAGACGCATCATATTCAAAAATTTATCCATCATAGCCATTGTGATAAAATCTCCATTCTCAATTCATATAGTTTAAATATTATAATTTCGGGCACCAAAAATACCTGTTCCGATTCTGACCATAGTAGCACCCTCTTCAATTGCAACTTCGTAGTCACCGCTCATTCCCATAGACAGAACATGCATATCTACATTATCAATGTTTTTCCGTTTGATGTCAACAGATAATTGACGGATTTGCTGAAAATATTTACGGTTATCTTCCGGATTTTCCACATAGGGTGCAATAGTCATCAGACCGCAGATATGAATATTCGGAAGTTTAGCAGCCGCCTCTACCAGTGCAATGGCTTCTTCTCGCGTAGTTCCGAATTTAGAAGCCTCTCCAGCGATGTTTACCTCAATGAGAATGTCTGTCGTAACCTCATGTTTTACGGACTGTGCACTGATTTCCTGTGCCAGGCGCAGGGAATCCACAGAATGAATAAGTGCAACTTTTCCCATCAGATATTTTACTTTATTTCGTTGCAGGTGCCCCAACATATGCCAGTGAATGTCCTTTGGCATCACTTCATATTTGTCCATCATTTCCTGTACTTTATTCTCACCAAAATCACGTACACCGGTATCATATATTTCCTGCAGCATCTCCACCGGTTTTGTCTTGCCGACTGCGATCAATGTAACTTCAGACCGCTCCCTGCCTGCACGCTTACATGCCTCTTCAACTTTTTTTTCAACTTCTTTTAAACTCTCAGTGACCACTTTTTTATCCTCCTGATTCTAATTTAAAAATTCGCCTTCATTTACGCCGGAACCGTCCATCGCAATATGATCATACAATGAAATACCATATTTTGTTCCGGTTTTAACAATGGTATATTCTTCATTTTCTGCCAGCACATCGATCAGTCGGAACACCGCATAACCTTTGTCAACATTATAGACCCCTTTTCTTGTGTCTTTATCCTTAATTGTATACTGCTGTGTACTATTTGGCAGCTGTATGGTATCTCCGACTGACAGGGAGTCTTCCGATATATAATAAGTGTTATTTGCTTCATCATCATAATACAGATCGGTTGCAATAAATTCTGCCTTTTCTTTTCCATGTTTATCTTTAGTGATTTTTATTACACCACTGCTGGAAGAATTATCGCCTTTCCCAACATACTCTTTCGGGATAACAAGGAATTCTTTTTCAGCAATCGCAGTATTCGGCAATTTCAGACCCTTGCTTTCATCTGCTCCCAATTCAACTTCGATATAACGATCTGATAAGAACCGAATCATCGAATTGTTCAGATTCAACTGCAGGAAATACGTTCCGTCTATATTTCTGACATAAGTAGTCGCATTTGTCTCCGTATTGTCTTTGCGGAATTTTACATGCAGCACAAAGGAATCACTACCTTCACTGATTTTTTTCTGATACTCTTTTGCCTCTTTTTCCGTAATTGGCACCATCAGTGTCCAGTCCTCACTGGTTGCAATTTTGTACAATGCCTGACCCGAAGTAACCTGTGCATTTCCCTTGAGATTCGTTTTTACATAAGATGCCGGATTATACATCTCTGCCTTAAAATTATCTGCCGATACATCCTCATATCCATCTGTATACAAAGCCAGAATACCATCCACCGTCGTCCGCACAAAAGAAAATGTATTTTGCGACACTGCCTCTGTCGTTTTGTCTGTCAGACTATCCAGTGCATTTACATAAAGATTTTCCTGAATCTGTGCATTCACGCCCTCTTTGAATGAATATACATTATAAAACTGTGAACCGGAATAACCGGACACATAGGTCGTAATGGTATTCTGAATATTCAACAGTTCTTCGTCTGACAGATTCGCTGTATCCATTCCTGCCTGTGATATTTCTTCTGAAATATTACCTGCCTTGTCCACGGAACAGATCAGATCGTTATAGCCTGCCTTATCTCCTTCTTTTTTATAATAATTGACAGAACCTGCATCACTTGCATAAAACACCTGTTCCGGGCGCAAGACAAGCCCGGTGTAGGATTTATTTTTTGCAATCTGACCATACTGTACTTCATATACAGCGATATTGTTCTGGGTCAGATATGAAATCAGATAAATAACAAAATATATAAATACAAACGCAAATATGATAATGCCGATATTCAGATGAAAGCGTCTGCGGTATGGTACAATTTTTCGTTTACGCCTCTTACTCTTCATTTCGGTCTTCCTTTCTATGTTTCATCTTTTATTTTCTACCTGCCTCGGAAAAAGGCTGGAGCATATTTCATTTTCCCGCCATAGGGAAAATTTCCAAATGTGAATAAAAACTTCCTGAAATGGTAATACTATTTGTTGAAAAGGAGGAAGCATATGAATACAAAAATTCTGGATAACATTCTTCTTGCACTCGTTATTATTGGAGCCATCAACTGGGGACTCATCGGATTTTTCCGCTTCGATCTCGTTGCATTTCTATTTGGAACTATGAGTTGGTTCTCCCGTGTAATCTATGCACTGGTAGGAATCAGCGGTATCTACCTAATCAGTGTCTTTGGCCGTATCCGCTCCATGAAAGATGCATGAAGTTTATCGTAATTTCCACTCAAATGAAAAAGGTGTCTTAATGTTTTCCCCCATTAAGACACCTGATATTCGATGCTATTTCTATAAAGAAACAATCAGTCTGGCTTTTGCGCATTCAGGCAAATCTGCCTCATCTTTAGAAACACTTAAAACAAATTTAACATTGAATTTCTCACTGATGATATCGAGTTTCTCAATTGCATGCACCAACTGATCATCTGCAAGGTTTGCAATTGTAAGGAAACTGTCAAGATACATTTCCTGCAGATCATAATCCTGTGAAACAATACCACAAATAAATCCAAGGAATTCATCACAGTTGCTGATTGGATAGTCTCCTACATTAATCAAACGTACCTTATTTGATAACTCATGCATATGTTTCTGACTTTTATCCAGATATACAATATTACCGGAAGCGCTCTCTACAGATGTATTAACCTTATCCAATAAATATTTTGTTTTTCCTTTTCCCTTTTTACCGGCAATAATTTCAACCATAATTTTATCCTCCTACCTCTGCCTGATTCTTTCTATGTACAGATTTATAATTCTGAAAAAGAACCGGCTGTTTATGAATTCATTATAGTATATCCCCCATTAAAATACAACCGTTATTTCTAAAAATTCCATCTCATTCCTTTGAAAAATTTGTGAGCAGTTCTGTCATAAGCGTATAAAGTTCTCTTTTCGAATTGCCCTTGAGAACCACTGAAATATATGGCTTTCCGCTGCTGTTTTTGCTGTATAAAACCAGACAGCTTCCAGCTGCTTCCGTAGTTCCGGTCTTGCCTCCGATCACAGTAACATTTTCCGGCATGCTGAAAGTACCTTTCAGATAGCCATTGGTATTAAACCAGGTCACATTGACCGGTGCACCGGATGCATCCATATAAGATGCATCATATTTTTTCGTGGAAATCAATTTGACAAAATGATCATTCTGAACAGCTGCATTAAAGATCAGATACAGATCATATGCCGTCGTATAGTGGTTTTCATCCGGAAGTCCATGCGCATTTACAAAATGAGACTGGGATGCACCCAGCGCAGCTGCTTCCTGATTCATAAGTTCAGCAAATTTTTCTACACTGCCTGATATATGCTCTGCGATGGCATTTGCCGCATCATTTCCACTGCAGAGCATCAGTCCATACAATGCCTGATCCAGTGTCAGGCTATCGCCGGGTTTCAGACCACAGATGGAAGAACCGCTCATCAGTGAAGTGATCGCCTCATTCGAAACCGTGATCACATCATCCAGATTTCCGTATTTCAAGGCAATGTATGCGGTCAGAATCTTTGTAGTGCTTGCCGGATACATTCGTTGATAAATATTCTGTGCATAAGTCACTACCTCATCTTCCACAGAAAATACACCCGCACTCTGTGCGAATGCTGCATCAATGCCATCTGTGGCAGAATTCTCCGTACCGCCGACGCACAGATTCTCAGCCAGAAGTTCCGGTGCTGCCGACGCGCTGCTTTCCGTCAGTGCATAATTGTCGGAGGTCTCATACAGCTGATATGCCTCCGCAACATCTGACCGCTGCGTACAGCCTGTCAGCAATAATAACGCCAGTATGAGCACCGGCAACAGGATTTTATATTTATTTGTACATTTCACGCCAGTCAAGATCTCCTCTATCTAATGAATGAATTAATAATTCTGCCGTAGCCAGATTGGTCGCCAGCGGAATATTATGTGTATCACACAAACGAACAATACTGTCCACATCCGGTTCATGTGATTTTAAATTCTGCGGATCACGCAGAAAAATAACCAGGTCAATATAGTTGTTCTCAATGTCAGCCCCAAGCTGCTGGGATCCTCCCAGCTGTCCGGTCAGATATTTATGCACGGACAGATTGGTAGCTTCCTCTACCAGCCGTCCCGTAGTACCGGTGGCATACAGCGAATTCCGTCCGAGAATCCCTCTGTACGCAATACAAAAGTTCTGCATTAATTTTTTCTTTGAGTCATGTGCGATAAGTCCGATGTTCATTATTCTATGTCCCCCAATCCGTGATATTTTCTAGCCTGCAGACCCACATTAAGTACCAGTCCCAGACCAATAAACAAACTCATAAGCGATGTCAGACCGTAGCTGACAAATGGCAAAGGCAATCCTGTGTTTGGCATCAGACCGGTCGTTACACAGATATTGATAAAACTCTGAAATCCGATCAATGCCGCCATACCGCAGCAAATCAGCCTGCCCCCCAGATCCTTAGCATTTTTTGCAATTAGTATACACTCAAAAACAATCAAAAGCAATAATACAATTACAATCACGCATCCGATAAATCCCAGTTCTTCTCCAACAACAGCAAAAATAAAATCTGTCTGAGGCTCTGAAATGAAGTTTCCGTTTTTCATGGAAGCGATTGAACTGTTATTCAGCCCTTTTCCCCACAACTGTCCGGATCCGATAGCCATGATCGAATTCTGTTGCTGATATGCGTCATCCGCATATTTGGATGGCTGCAGCCAAGAATAAATTCGTTTGTACTGATATTCATTTAACGGTAATGCATGTTTCAGGATCAGAATGATTCCGATGATACTTGTCGGAACTCCCAGTGCCAATACGCCTGCTACTATTTTATAACTTAATCCTGCAACAAACAAGAGGGTAATAAAAATCATTGTCGTTGCGATCGTCGTAGACAGATCCGGTTCCTTTACAATCAGTAACAGCGGAATGCCTGCAAGAATCAGGCTGAAGGCGAGGGTCTTCCATGTATTCAGCTGATCCTGATATTTCATAAAAAAACCTGCAAAAAAAACAATCAGCAGAATCTTACAAAATTCGGAAGGCTGAAACTTAAAACTGCTTGTCACCTGAATCCAACGGGTTGCGCCTCCGGTATTGTCTCCAACTCCCGGAATAAATATCACGGCAAGCAATACAACAGCCAGCAAATAAATCGGTCTGCGAAATTTTAATATTGTATTATAATCAATCAGCGATATGATCACCATCGCGATAAGTCCGCCGATCAGACCGACAATCTGTTTATTTTGAACGGAAGGTTTTGCACTTCCGACTACCATAACGCCGATAATGCACAGTATCACTACATATGCAATCAGCCGAAATCTGTAGTTTTTTAATTTGTATTGCTTAAACATAAAAATCCTCCGATTTTTTATCCTGTTATGTATTTTTTCTTCCAGCCATTTCGCTGTTTTCGCTGATGTCTGTGCCGATGTTCAAATCTGGGCAACATAATTTCTTCTCCCAGCAGCCTGCGGCAGATTCTCGCGTATGCCTGTCCTGCCACAGTCGCTGTGCCGGCCAGTGGATTTCCGTTATTTGTGGAAATCACTACCTGTTCATCATCACATACAGCACCGATGATATCCACGCATAAAATGTCTGATATATCTTTCAAATTCAGCATCTGTCCCTGACGGATCATATCCGGCCGAATTCGATTTACAATCAGGTTGATATCCGGAATCTCTGCAGAAACCAGAAGCCCGATGACCCGGTCTGCATCCCGGATGGCCGAAATTTCAGGTGTCGTTACTACCAATGCCCGATCAGCTCCGGCAACCGCCGTCTGGAATCCCTGTTCAATCCCTGCCGGACAGTCCAACAGAATATAATCATAATCCTCCCGCAATTCCTGTAATAATTTCAACATCTGTGCTGGTTTCACAGCACTCTTGTCCCGGGTCTGGGAGGCAGGGATCAGATACAGACCCGTAAACTGCCGGTCACGGATGATTGCCTGCCGGATCCGGCAGTTTCCTTCCACAACATCCACCAGATTATAAAAAATCCTGTGTTCCAGTCCCATCACTACATCCAGATTTCGAAGTCCGATGTCTGTATCAATCATTAACACTTTCTTTCCAAGCAGACTTAGACCTACGCCAAGATTGGCTGTAGTCGTTGTCTTGCCGACACCGCCTTTTCCGGATGTCACCACAATAATCTCACACATACAAAAGATACCTCCTGTCATTTTTTCATCTGCTATCTTTTGTAATGTATTCTGCTTTGCTAATCACCAAAGCTATTGGATGAACTGCCGACATTTGTTGCCTGACCGTTCAGCAGTTCTTCTTCTGTATTCTGCTTAAAGTAGTATTTCAACACCTGGTCTACAAATACGCAGGCATTGCTTGATCCATATCCGTATGCAATTCGTGTTGCAATCGCAATCTGCGGAGAATCTGTCGGTGCATAGCCAACAAACAACGCATGGTTCGGACGTTTTTCATTTTCCTGCGCTGTACCTGTCTTACCAGCCAGAGATACCTGCAGATCGTTAAATTGATCATGTTCTCCAATTGCCATTTCCATACCACTGTGAAGATTCTGCCAGGTAGATGGTGACAGATCTGTAATCTGATTGTGAACCTGCGGTTCATAGGACTGTACGATATTGCCGTTAGAATCTGTCACTTTATTCAGCAACGTCAGATCATAGACGGTTCCGTTGTTTGCAATGGCAGATACATAACGCGCCAGCTGTGCAGTAGTATAACTGTGATTACTCTGACCGATGGATGCATCAATTGGAAATTCATCCGCAATTTTCGGTGTTCCTTCCGGAATCTCAATATTTGTTTTGTCTGCAAGTCCAAACTCTGTGGCATATTTTGCAATTGCATTCAGACCTTTTTCTTCCTGATACGTATCACCGGACAAACTTAGACGATACGCTGTCTCAGCGAAGAAATAGTTACATGAATCGCGGATTGCCTGTGACACAGTAATGCTGCCATGGTTTCTCGGATATACCCAGCATTTCAATTTTAATCCCAGACGTTCAAAAATACCCGTGTCTGTGATCACCGTTCCCGGATCAATGGCGCCTTCTGACAAACCAGCCGATGCTGTTACCATTTTAAAAGTAGAACCCGGTGCTGTCGTCTGCTGTGTTGCATTATTATACAATGGCAGAGAACCATCCTGCAGCAAGGAATTATAATAAGCAGAATCCATATTGTTTGCCAGCCGGTTGCTGTCATACCCCGGATAGCTGACACTTGCCAGTAGTTCTCCGGTGTTTGGATTCATAATGATGCAGGACCCGGTACATGGATCCAGTGCAAGCTGTGCAGGCGTGATCTCCATATTCTGAATCTTATTTTTCAAGAAAGTAAATGCACTGGTTGAGCCATTTTTCAGACTTGCTGCAGCACTATCATCCGCTGCCAGAACTCCCTGTTCATATAAGATCAGACACAACTGACTTCCGGTTATCTTATCATTATAAATGAGATATTTATAAACGATCTTGTCGAAAGCAGTGTTGTTTTTTAGCTGTTCTGTCACATAGGACATCAGCTGCGCATAAACTTCACTTGTATCTGCATACTTCTCGTTCAGATCAAATGCTGTAATATTGATCCAGGAAGCATCAATGGCATGCCGCAAATATTCCTGCACAGAAATCTTGCCATCTTTCCAGTTTTGATATATCGTATCTGACGTGTCAATGGACGATGTGACAAACACCGACTTGTCCTGCAGCATTTTCACCACATAAGTAACCATTTCCTGCATTTCTTCCGAAAGATCATTATATGCGGTATCTGACTGCAAAATACCACTGATTTCTGACAGCACGGCTTCTTTTCTGTCTGAAAATGTCCGATAGACAGTTGCCTGTTCTGTACCATCTGGCGCATTTGCCATAGCGGATGTACTTATGACACTGTTTTCAATCAATGCATTGTAAACTTTATAAATTGGAATATACAGTTCTGAACTCTCACTTGTCTTTGCATTTATGATCTTAGAATTCAGAATCCCTGCCAGTTCCTGTTCCAGCAGATCGTATATCGCCATTTGAAGCGTCGCATCCAGAGACAGATACACATCATTTCCGGCAGAAGGCTCCTGATAATCTTTCTCATCCAGTACCTTACCGACATTATTTACATATACTGTCTCAGATCCTTTCTTTCCCTGAAGCTGAAGTTCCATCACCTGTTCAATCCCTGCTTTACCAACCACATCACTACGGGTGTAGGACTTATCCTGTTCATGCAGGGAATCATATTCCGAATCAGAGATTTTTCCGGTATAACCAAGAATATGGGAAAAATATTCCGGATAATCATACACACGCTTTGTATCCTCTCTGACTTCCACACCCTGAAGCTCTGATGCATGTTCCCGGATCATGGCAACTGTCTGATCTGACACATCCTCTGCGATACCGATGGCAATATATTTCTGATAAGAACTTAGATAAAGAGCATAACGGATCACCACAATCTGATAAGCACGATATCGATCATATGTCTCAGTATCTATCGCAAATTTATTAAGCAGATACTCATACATCTGTTCCGGTGTCGCTGCAGATTCGTCATACCCCAGTTTTGCATTATATTTCAGATCAGCCACTTTCTTTCTGCCGTAAATATCCCTGCGAAATCCGGCCAGTTCTGTTCCCTCAGATAAAAATGACAGTTCTCCGTCCGGATCCATATACAAATCCAGATCATTCACGATACTGTCCCCATTTTTTTCGATCATATCTATAAGGGTGCTGATTTCTGCATTCAGAAGTTTTGCACGCTCCTTATTATTGGCATAGGTTCCGTTGTCTTCCAGTGTCACTGTATAGGAAAGCTCATTATGTGCAAGAAGTACGCCATTCCTGTCGTAAATATTTCCACGCGTACCTTCGATATCAATGGTTTTTTCAATTTTCATCATATAGTTATCCAGATAGTCAGATCCCTTGATGATCTGCAGGGTAAACAGGTGCTGCAGAACAAATGTGAAAAGGCAAAGTATGACAACCCAAACCACAAATAACCGCGATGTAACAATTTTTACAATCCATTCTTTTAATTTATCAACCAAATTTTGCTGCACTCCTTCGTTCAATCGCCTCTAGTTTTTCATTGACTTTCAGTAAAATGAAATATAATAAAACGGACACGATCATTGTATATACCAGTTCCGGCAATATCGTATGAAGCAGATAATAACCAAAGGAAAATCTGCCCCGGAACCAGAACAGGGAGAAATAAATCAGTAAATTACAGAAAAAATCACTGACAGCAATCAGCGCCAGCGGCAATTTTACCTCATCAGGGAAAAAAATCCGTTTAAAAAAACCGTTCATGTATCCAATATACATATAGATCAGTGCATAAAAGCCTATGACACTTCCAAACATCACATCCAGAAGAAGACCGGAGAAAAATCCCACAAACAGCCCTTCTTTCTTTCCGCGCATAAAACCAAATGAGGCCACTACAATGATCAGAAGATTGGGCGAAATTGAAGCGATGGCCAATGCTTTAAATACCGTGCATTGCAAAAGGAAGCAGACAATGATCGTAATTGCCAGAACAATTTTCCTCCTCATAGTCTACTCCCCTCCCTGTTCATTTGTTGTATCAGTTGAGATGTCTTTTGTCTGCAAAATAACAAACACATCATCCAGGTGTTCAAAATCCACAATTGTCGCAATATGTCCTGATTTTGTCAGATTGTTGGAATCCGTTTTTATATCTGTAATATATCCAATGGGGATTCCTTCCAGAAACATATCGCTGATATTAGATGTTACAATCTGATCCCCAACCTTTGCCTGATCTTCTTTATCACGAAGATCATCAAAATCAATCAGACTGGATTCATTCATTGTTTTCAGACTTCCGCTTACCACACACAGATCCGATGTGGATAAGTTTCTGGCACTGACATTGCTGTTATCATCAATAATGGAACGTACTTTTGCATAATTCGGACCTACCTGAATAACAATACCTGCAAGACCACCATCTGCCAGCACATTCATTCCTACCGTAATACCATCATTGCTTCCCCGGTCGATGAGAAATACAGAAAACCAGTTTCCTGCATCCTTTCCAATGACATTTGCGGCAATTTTATCATAATCGGCATAATTCTGATCCATATCATACAGAGATTTCAGATTGTCCAGTTCTTCCTGATTCAACTGTACCTGATTCAGATTTTGCTGTGCATCTGCCAGCTGTGTCCGAAGTTCTTCATTTTCTTTTTCCAGACTTTTCTTTGTCCGCAGATGCTCCCGCAGGTTTGTCAGTCCGCTCCCAAGCTGGTTGACTCCCTTTTGCATCGGTGCAAGCACTGCCCCGGCAGCAGCAGAAACCGGTCCGGAACCGGAAGTTTTCAGACTGCAGCCGATGATGACAGCACAGAGAATCGTCATGATCAGCAGTACATATTTTGCTGGAAATTTGCTTTGTTTCTTTTTCCTCATACCATGCCTCTGCTATTTAAAAATTTTTGTACGCATGCTGTAAGACAGCCGTTTGAATTTATCATTGGTCACTACAAGGCTTAAACCACGTACCACCGTCTCATCCGGTTCTTCACAGGTATTTACTTTGATATTGGTGATATCTGTAAATAATCTGTCCATGTCTTTGATATTGGAGCCACCACCGGTCAGATAGATACCGGAATGGATAATATCCTTTGCAAGTTCCGGCGGAGTCTTCTCGAGAATCATTTTGATGGCATTGCAGATGGAGTTCAGGTTGTCTTTCATCGCCTCATATACTGTTTCTGCGGTAATCTCCATTTCGATCGGAAGTCCGCTTACCACATCAAGTCCGACAATAGTGTAACTTCCCTCTTCTCCCGGAAGCGCACTGCCGATATGCTCTTTTAACTGCATGGCAGTTTTCTGACCGATCACCAGATTAAAGTTTTTCTTGATATATGTGATAATAGATTCATCCAGACGGTTTCCTCCGAAGTGAAGAAGATCACTCAGTACCAGACCGCCAAGGGAAAGTACCGAAATCTCTGTGGTATCTGCCCCGATATCTACGATCATGATACCGGTAGGTTCATTTACATCCAAACCAAGTCCAACTGCATCCGCAATCGGTTTATCACACAATAATACAGACTTCGGTTTCATTTTGCTTTTAAAAAACAGGTCATAAAATGCTTTTTTCTCAACTTCTGTAATATCTGTCGGAACCGCAATAATAAATTCGGATCCTTTGACATGTCCCTTGACATTTTTCTCCAGAAGTTCCTGCACCATAGTCTGCATGTTATTATAATCTGCGATCACTCCGCCTGTAACCGGGAATGATACATTGATATTCTCCGGTGCTTTTTCATACATAGCATATGCTTCATCGCCATATGCATATAACTGATTCTTGTTAATAACCGCAATGGTATTTTTTTCTTTGATGATCTTGTTGCTGTGTTTGCTGAAAATTTTGATATTGCAGGTACCAAGATCAATTCCATATATATTTGCCATTATTCTCTCCCTTTCTCATATAAAATATCCTGCTCACAGAAGCTGAAATACTCATTATCGCCAATAATGATATGATCCATAAGTAAAATATCCAGTAATTCTCCACACTCTCGTATCTTTCTGGTAATCAGGATATCTTCCCTGCTCGGCTCCGGATTCCCACTGGGATGATTATGCAGGATTACGATGTATACCGCCTGTTCCTGTAGTGCCGCGCGATAAATATCCTTTGCAGAAATCAATGCTGCGTTGCTGGTTCCGACAGAAAGTAATCGCTCTCCAAGCAGCATTCCCTTACTGTCAAACATTGCCAGCATCAGCTGTTCTTTTCGTTCGTGCCGCATTTTTTCCATAAAATAGGATGCGATACTTTCCGGAGACTGCAGGGATATCTGCTTTTTGCGTTGTGTGACTGCAATCCGCCTTGCCAGTTCTCCGATACACTTCAACTGAACCGCTTTCACCGGTCCGATTCCACGGATACCGGTTAACTGTTCTGTATCCAATCGAATCAGGTTCAGCAGTCCGTCCGGGCCTGCATTCAAAATACGATGAGCCAAATCGACACATCGTTCTCCCCTGCTTCCCGTGCGAATGATCACACTGATCAATTCTGCGTCTGATAAGGAACCGGCACCATACAGCAGACATTTTTCATACGGTCTCTCTGTATCCGGCAGTTCCTTTATTGTCAAATTTTTCTGCATAAACGTTCCTGTTCTACTCTCTCTATGCAACCGTAGATATCATAGCATACTTTTTTTTTGCTGTATACCGAAAAAATAAGAAGTTTTTTTGTAATTCTCTTAAAATTTTATGAAGAACTTTTACAAGTCGGTAACATTTTGCACCTGAAAGTCTGTAGAAACAATTCCGGCATCCACCAGTTTCTGTAATGCCATCATAATGCCGAGTTTTGCATGATACCAGGTAAGACCGCCCTGGAAATATACAGCATATGGTGGTTTGATCGGTCCATCCGCACTCAGTTCAATGGATGATCCCTGTACAAAAGCACCCGCCGCCATAATTACCTGGCTGTCATATCCCGGCATATCCCATGGCTCCGGTGTCACATAGGAATCTACCGGTGCTGCCGCCTGGATACCCTGGCAAAACGCGATAACTCCATCCGGGGAGCCAAATGTCACTGCCTGAATGATATCATGGCGGGATTCTGTACTGTCTGGTATAACCGGAAAACCAATTTTTTCAAAAATATTGGCAGCAAAAATTGCACCTTTTAACGCACCGGATACTACTGTCGGAGCCTGAAACAAGCCCTGATAAAAGCTCTGAATGACTCCCAGGGACGCTCCAACTTCTTTTCCAAGTCCAGGAGAAGTAAGGCGGTAGGCAGCATTGTCCACACACTCTTTCTTTCCAACGATATAACCGCCGATCGGTGCCAGTCCGCCGCCCAGGTTTTTGATCAGGGAACCTACGATCATGTCTGCACCGACTTCCAGCGGTTCCCGCTCCTCTACAAATTCACCATAACAATTGTCCACCATGCAGATCACATCCGGTTTGATGGATTTTACAAAAGCAATCAGTTCCCGGATACGATCCACAGACAGAGTCGGGCGTGTCTCATATCCTTTGGAACGCTGGATCGTTACTAGTTTTGTCTTTTCATTGATGGCAGCACGGATTCCCTCAAAGTCAAAATCACGATTATTTAACAGATCCACCTGGCGATAGGTAATGCCATACTCTGCCAGCGATCCCTTAGACGGGCGGATACCGATGACTTCCTCCAGCGTATCATATGGTTTTCCTACCGGAGAAAGCAACTCATCTCCCGGACGCAGATTCGACATCAACGCCAGTGCCAGTGCATGTGTTCCACAGGTTATCTGCGGCCGAACCAGTGCAGCCTCACCGTGAAAACACTCTGCATACACTTCTTCCAGGGTATCACGACCAATATCATTATAGCCATAACCGCTGGTTGATTGGAAACACTCCGCACTTACCCTGCATTTCTGCATGGCGTTGATTACCTTTAACTGATTGTACTCTGCTATTTCATCTATTTTCGCAAATCGCTCTTTTAATGTTTTCTCAATCTCTGTTCCATAATTATATACTTCTTCTGTAATACCAAGTTCCAGGTATTTCTGTTTCATCACTTCTTCTGTCATAACCATCCTCCAGCTGTAATATTTTTCAAAATGTCATCCAGGATTCTGGAATCATCATAATCATAATCCGGTTTGTTCAGCCAGATAACATCCCGTTCCCTGCGAAACCATGTCAGCTGACGTTTTGCAAAATGCCGGGTATCCCGTTTCAGCAGATATACGGCTTCTTCATAGGAAATCTCGCCTTCCAACCAGGAAAGTATTTCTTTATAGCCAAGCCCCTGCATGGAAACCATCCCTTTGTGGCAGCCCTGTGCACGCAGACGTTTCACTTCTTCCACCAGTCCGGCTTCCAACATCAGATCCACCCGGTGGTCAATTCGCTCATATAGATGTGCACGTTCGTCTGTCAGAACGAAATACCGAAAATCATATGGAGATTCTTTTGCCCGTTCTTCTTCATTGTGTCTGGAAATTGGTTCGCCGGTCTTTTCAAAATACTCCAGTGCACGGATTGTCCGTTTCACATTATTGGCATGGATCATCTCTGCTGAAACCGGATCCACCTGACGGAGCATTTCATGAAGATATGCATTTCCATGTTCCTCTGCCAGCTGTGCATAATGATTCCGCAGTGCTGTATCTTCGTCCTGCTCTGTAAAATCAATATCATACAGCAATGCCTGGATATAAAAACCGGTTCCGCCGGCAATGATCGGGATCTGTTTTTTTTCATAAATCTCCTGCAGGGCTTCTTTTGCCATTTCCTGAAACCGTACCACATGGAACTCATCCTCCGGAGCCAGCACATCAATCAGATAATGCGGTACCCCCTGCATTTCCTCCGGTGTTACTTTGGCAGAACCAATATCCATGCCTCTGTACACCTGCATGGAATCTGCCGAAATTACTGCCCCGTTGATTTTTTTTGCCAGTGCAATAGACAGCTCCGTCTTTCCTACCGCCGTCGGACCGGTCAAAATTAATAATGGTCGTTTTTTCTTTTCATTCATCATATACTTATACAATTCTCTTAAATTTTTTCTCTATCTCATATTTGGTCATCGATACGATGACCGGTCTGCCATGAGGACAGAAATACGGATTTTCCAGTGTCAGAAGTTCATCGATCAGATGCTCAATCTCTGGTCTGGAAAGCTTCTGATTCCCTTTCACTGCTGCTTTGCAGGACATACTTGCGATTTTTTCCACTACAAGATCCGGCGTATCTTTCTCAGACATATTACCCAGACCATCCATAAGTTCCAATAACAGACTCTGACCGTTCAATCCGTACAGATTTCCCGGAACCGCATTCACAGCATATTCTTTCCCACCGAAATATTCAATCTCATAACCAAGTTTTTCAAACTCCGGCAGGAACTTTTTCAACAATACTTCCTCCTGCATAGTAAGAGATAAAATGATAGGTGGGCTGATCATCTGGGAAGTAAACTCTTTCTCCCTGTAAGCTTTCATCGTTCGCTCAAACAGCACTTTTTCGTGGGCTGCATGCTGATCGATCATATAAAACTGCTCCTGATATTCTACGAGCCAGTAAGTTTCAAACAATTGTCCGATGATACGATGATGCGGTCTTGCCTGTTTTGATAAAAGTTTCCACTCCTGCTTGCTTTTCAGATCGGCATCGCTGAAATCCGATCCTCCCGTATCCGTCTGTTCCTCTGCTTTCTGCTCCGCTGTATCAAACAAAGTCTGCTGTAATGCATGCTCTGCCAGAACCTCCTGCGAATCTGTATTCACACTCTCCGGAAAAAATACTTCACCATTTTTTTCTTGTTTCTGTGTCTCTGAGGAATCCGTTTTCTCTTCGCAAAGCACTTTCTGTTCTACAGGAAATGACCCTGGGTATTCTGTTCCATAGGTAATCTGTTCACGCAGAACGGAGGCTTGCCCTACTGTCTCCTGTCCTGAAGTTCCGGTCTCCGGTCTGTTCCGCTCCGGGTATTTCCGCTCGTACGGACTATCCTTTGCCACGGCTGCCCGCAGCCGTTCCAGACGTTTTTGTTCAAAAGGCTCCGGTGCTTCCTGGGGTTGGATCTGGGGGCGCCTTTCCTGTTTCTTTTCTTCATGAACTGTAACTTTCGGAATGAGTTCGCTTTCCCTCAACCGTGTCGACAGCAATGCTGCCAGCTGCTGATACAAAATTTCTCCATTGGAAAAACGCAGTTCCATCTTGTTTGGATGTACGTTGACATCCACCAGGGTACCGTCCAGAGAAATCGTCAGCACTGTAAACGGATATTTGTGTTGCATCATAAATCCCCGGTATCCATCTTCCAGTGCTTTTGCAATCAAAGTGCTTTTGATATATCGTCCGTTGATAAAATAACTTTCAAAATTCCGGTTGCCTCTTGCAATGATCGGCTTTCCGATAAAACCATCCACAGAAAATCCCTCATATTCCGCGTGAATTTCCAGCAGATTTGCCGCAATATCTCTTCCATAAATGTGGTAAATGATATCCTTCAGTTTTCCATTTCCGGAAGTATGCAAACGGATCTGACCGTTGTTAATAAATTTAAAGGAGATTTCCGGATGAGACAATGCGATGCGTTCCATCAGATCATTGACATATCCTGCCTCAGTCTGGGCTGACTTTAGGAATTTACGCCGCACCGGAGTGTTGTAAAACAGATTTTTCACCAGAAACGTAGTCCCATTCGGTGCACCAATCTCTGCCAGAGAAACTTCTTTTCCCCCCTCGATCAGATATCTGCTGCCGGTAAACTGCTCCGGCGTCTTTGTAATCAGTTCCACCTGTGCCACCGCCGCGATACTGGACAAAGCCTCACCGCGAAATCCCAGGGAAGAAATCCGCACCAGATCTTCTACTTTACGGATCTTACTGGTGGAATGACGGTAAAAAGCAATCGGGATCTGTGCAGCTTCGATACCGCAGCCATTATCCGTAATCCGGATCAGGGATGTTCCACCCTCTTTGATTTCCACCGTAATTGCTGTCGCCTTCGCATCAATAGCATTCTCCACCAGCTCCTTAACAACAGAAGATGGCCGCTCCACGACTTCTCCGGCAGCAATCTTATCAATGGTCTGTTCATCTAATACTTCTATCTGTGGCATATGTGCCTCCTACCAACGGTTTTTGATTTTATTCTGAATCTCATATAATTTGTTCATTGCTTCAAAAGGTGTCATATTTGTCAGATCAATAGCACGAATCTCATCAATGATATCATCATCTTTCACCGTGTCAAACAATGACATCTGTGCCAGATCCACATCATCCGGATGTTTCTGCTTTGCTTTATGCTGTGTGGGTATCTCCGGAAGATTCGCTGCCAGATTACTCATATTCGCACGCTCCAGTTCCTCACAGATAACTTTTGCCCGCTCAATGACCGGATCTGGAACACCTGCCAGCTTTGCCACCTGAATACCATAACTGCGATCTGCTCCACCGGATACGATTTTACGAAGGAATACAATATCATCACCTTTTTCCTTCACAGCAATACAGTAATTATTGACATTGGAAAGTTTTCCTTCCAACTCTGTCAGCTCATGATAATGTGTGGCAAACAACGTCTTGGCTCCGAGAATTTTCGGATTACTGATGTATTCCACTACCGCCCATGCAATAGACAATCCGTCAATCGTACTTGTTCCCCTGCCAATCTCATCCAGGATCAACAAACTGCTGCCTGTGGCATTTCGCAGGATATTTGCCACTTCATTCATTTCCACCATAAAAGTACTCTGTCCGGACGCAAGATCATCGGATGCCCCTACACGGGTAAAAATACGGTCTACGATACCAATATTCGCACTCTGTACCGGGACAAAACTTCCAATCTGTGCCATCAGTACAATCAGGGCATTCTGACGCATATAGGTTGATTTTCCGGCCATATTTGGTCCGGTGATAATAGCAATCCGGTTATTTTTATTATCCAGATAGGTGTCATTAGCGATAAACATATCGTTATCGATCATTTTTTCCACCACCGGATGACGTCCGCCCTTAATATCCAGAACACCTTTTTCATTGATTTTTGGTCTTGCATAATTGCTCTGCTCTGCCACCACAGCCAGAGAGGCAAATACATCAAGACCCGCTATCGCTTTTGCCGTATGCTGGATCCGCACCACCTGATCGGCAATGGTATTTCGGATCTGACAGAAAATATCATATTCCAAAGCCGTCAGCTTATCTTCTGCACCGAGAATCGTTTCCTCCAATTCTTTCAATTCCGGTGTGATATAACGCTCCGCATTGGTCAGAGTCTGCTTTCTTGTATAATATTCCGGCACAAGATCTTTGTATGAATTCGTCACTTCCAGATAATAACCAAATACTTTGTTAAATTTGATCCGCAGATTTTTGATACCTGTCTTTTCCCGTTCTTCCTCTTCGATTTTTGCCAGCCAGTTTTTTCCCTCTGTTTTGGCATTCCGTAAATGATCCACCTGTTCATTATATCCGCTCTTGATCATACCGCCCTCCCGGATGGAAATCGGCGGTTCCTCTTCAATGGAAGCACAGATCAGTTCATAAATATCTTTCAGATCATCCAGTTGTTCATCCAGTTCCATCAGTAACGGGCTTTCAAAATCCTGTAACAATGTCTTAATGGCAGGAAGCATCTCCAACGAAGACCGAAAGGCAATCAGATCCCTTGGATTCGCAGTCTGATATACTACCCGGCTGATCAGGCGCTCCAGATCATAAATCGGATTCAGGTATTCGCGCAGCTCTTCCCTTCCAATCATATTGCCCTTCAGTTCTTCCACTGCATCCAGCCGTGCCTCGATCTGTTTTTTGTCAATCAGTGGCTGTTCCAGATAAGCACGCAGCAGACGGGCACCCATAGCTGTTTTTGTCTTGTCCAGCACCCATAGAAGGGAACCACGTTTTTGTTTTTCCCGCAGTGTCTCTACAAGCTCCAGATTCCTCCTGGTAGAACTGTCCAGTACCATGAATTTACCAGTGGAATACGGTTCAATGGCAGTCATATGATCCAGTGTTGTCTTCTGTGTCTCATACAAATACTTTAACAACGCACCCGCAGCGATCACACCACAGTTATAATCTGCCAGTCCCAATCCATCCAGCGATGCCACATGAAAATGCTCCTGCAATGTAGTTACCGCAAGTTCATCACCAAAATACCAGGCGTCCAGCGCATAAATGGTAATACCAAGCCTGTGCCGCAGATCTTCCAGATCAATCCCACTCACAAAAAAAGCTTCATTTGATATAATCTCGGACGGCATGTATTTGCTGATCTCATCCAGAAGTTTCCGTTCAGAATCCAGTTCCGTCACATAGTACGCACCTGTGGTGACATCTGCCACAGACACTCCATATTTATTGTCAACATACACCACACACATGATGTAATTATTTTTTGTTTCATCCAAGGCATAGGTATCCAGATTGGTGCCCGGAGTTACAATTCTGGTCACTTCCCGCTTCACCAGACCTTTTGCCTGTTTTGGGTCTTCCACCTGTTCACAGATGGCTACCTTATAGCCCTTGGATACCAGTTTGTTCAGATATCCCTCCACAGCATGGAAAGGAACTCCGCACATCGGCGCCCGTTCTTTCAGACCACAGCTTTTTCCGGTCAGCGTGATTTCCAGCTCCCGGGATGCTGTCAGTGCATCTTCAAAAAACATTTCATAAAAATCACCCAGACGGTAAAACAGAATACAATCTTTGTATTCCTGCTTTGTCTCCATGTATTTCTGCATCATGGGTGTCAGTTCGTCTATATTTATCTCCATTTATTTCATCTCCTGCTGTATCACTGCCTCTGCCACTTTCAAACCGTCCATAGCGGCTGACATAATACCCCCCGCATAACCGGCACCCTCGCCGCAGGGGTACAACCCCCGGATTTCACTTTGGAAACACGCATCTCTGTGAATCCGCACAGGGGAAGAGGTCCGGCTTTCCACACCGCTCAGAATGCTGTCGTCACGGTTAAATCCGCGGATTTTCCGCCCGAAAGATTCCATCCCCTCACAAAATGCCTCATTCACTGCTTCCGGAAACAACGTCCGCAGATTTGCAAAAGCATGCTGACCTTTTATACAACTTTCAAAAGAACCATAACCGGTGCTTTTTTTGTTCTCCTTAAAATCTGCATACAGCTGTTGTGGAACTTTGCCTTCTGCAAGCTTCCATGCAGCTTCTTCCAATTTCCGCTGAAACACTACGCCGGAAAGCGGATGATCCGGTTTTGGGAAATCTTCCGGTGTCACAGAAATAATAATGGCACTGTTGGCATTTTTGCTATCACGGCTGCGGTAGCTCATGCCGTTGACTGCCAGCCGGCCTTCTTCGGAAGATGCATTTACCACATAACCACCCGGGCACATACAAAAAGAATATACACCTCTTCCATTGGAAGACTGATGCGTTACTTTATAAGCTGCTGTCGGAAGCAACGTCATATCTGCATTCCTGCCATACTGACTTTCATTGATCATATCCTGTGGATGCTCTACACGCATGCCTACGGCAAAAGATTTTGCCATCATCGGTACCTTTCGTTCATACAGCATTTCAAACGTATCCCTGGCGCTGTGACCAATTGCAAGGATCACACCGGATACGTCTTTCCATTCTTTGTGATTCAGCTCAATCTTTGAAATCCGTCCGTCCTCTATATGTAAATCTGTCACTTTTGTTGAAAAATGAAATGTTCCCCCCAACCGGATGATTTCCTGCCGCATCCGGCTGATCACATCCCGCAGCACATCTGTTCCTACATGAGGTTTTGCAACATATAAAATATCTTCCGGTGCACCAAACTTTACAAATGTCTCCAGTACATAGCGGCTGCGTCCAAATTTATCTTTCACCAGTGTATTCAGCTTTCCATCTGAAAAGGTACCGGCACCACCTTCTCCAAACTGCACATTTGACTCCGGATCCAGTGCACCCCCGTTCCAGAAATCTTCCACATCCTGCTGTCGTTCTTCCACTGCTCTGCCTCGCTCATAGATATGCGGACAGTAACCACGTTGAGCCAGCAGATAAGCTGCAAACAGACCTGCCGGTCCTGCACCGATCACAGCCATTTGCTCACGCTTTTCAGAAAGTAGTTCTTTCCTTCCTGGAATCTGATAAACCACCGGTTTCAGTTCCTGTACATGGGCATGATTTTTCCGGATTTTCTGATGTTCATCCACTACTAACTGTACCGTATACGTATAACTGAGGGCATCTTTTTTTCTGGCATCCACGGACTGCTTCATAATTTGCATGGACTGCACTTTTTTCATCGGAATCTGTGCCAAAGCACATGCCTTCTGAAAAATTTCTTCCTTTGTATGCGCCAACGGAACAGATATCTGTGACACACGAATTACTTTTTTCATACAATTCTCCACATTCTATTTATTATTTCACAATAGCTTTTTTCGTTGCTTTACACTTTTATCGAAAACAATCACATAGCATTTTTTTATTTAGCATCTGTTCTTTTTCTTCTGACAGATTTTTCAGCTGCTGCCGTTCCGGCCACAGCACCGCCGGACCATGCCCACTGAAGGTTATATCCTCCGCACATACCGTCCACATCTACGATCTCGCCTGCAAAATATAACCCCTCGACACGCTCTGATTCCATCTGCTTTGTCAATTCCGTCACAGGAATCCCGCCACAGGTGACCTGTGCAAACTGAAAGCCCCGTACACCGGTGATCGGAAATTTGACCTGCTTCAGCAGATTTGCAAACTCCCTTAGTAATTGTCTGTTTTTTGCTTTCGGTATCGAAGCAATTTTACGCTCCCCAAGATGCTTCTGCGCACAAAGCATACTGGCTATTTTTTCATTTACAATCCCGGAAAGCAGCATTTTCCAGCTTTCTTCCGCTGAAGCGACATCCAACTGCTGCTTCAGGAAATCGCGCAATTGTTCTTCTGTATATTCCGGTACGAAGTCGAGTGTTGCCGTCACACACTGCTTCCGGTCTAATGCAACAGCGGCATATCTGCTCACCTGAAAAGCCGGAATCCCGGAAATCCCATAATCAGCCATCTGTACTTCACCGGTATCTTCTGCCACACAACTTCCATCCACATACAGTTTCACGGTGGCATCCGCCCGCACTCCGGTGGTTTCCTTTAACCAATTCGCTTCTGCCATCAGTGCAGTCAGTGCCGGCAACGGTTTTTTTACAGTATGACCGAAGGATTTCGCATAGATATAACCACTTCCGTCACTTCCCGATTTCGGCGATGCCATACCTCCGGTAGCCAGAATACAGCAGGTCGAAAAAAAGCTCCCACTTTTTGTATCAAAGGAAAACCTATTGTTTTCCCGGATGATTTTGCGGATTCCAATCCCATTATGTATCTCAATTCCAAGCTTTTCTGCTTTCCGCAACAATGCATTTCGAATGGCACTTGCCTGGCCGCTTCTCGGATAACAATATCCCTGTCTGTCTCTGGTCATCACACCCAGCTCGCGAAAAAATGCAATCGTATCCTCTGCAGAAAACTGTTCTAATATATGCAATACAAAGGCAGGGGTATCGCATCGATAATAGCTCTCCCCCTGCATCAGATTCGTAAAATTGCATTTTCCATTTCCTGTTGCCAGGATCTTTTTTCCGGATACTTCATGATGATCCAGGATTGCCGTATGTGCGCCTCCGGATGCAGCATGAATCGCAGCCATCAGACCGGCTGCGCCTCCGCCAACTACAATTACATCATATGTTTTCTGTTTCACAAAAACTCCTTTTACTTATCCTCTTCAAAAAAATTCAAAATTTCTTTCGTCATCTCATCCATATCGCCTTCCGGCAGTTCATCCCCGGCATTCTCATCTGTCGATGCCGTTGATTTCACTGTATACACCGGCTTTTCGGATTCAGAATCGTCCTTATTTTCTTTTTTCTCATCCGGTGCAGCAAACTTCTGACTCTGCTCCGCAGGACGAATCCGTCTGCTCGCACGGATTGCAAACACCAGATAAATCGGACTGATCAGATCAATAACACCATCTGCAATCAGCAGATAATAGATCGCATTTTTGTACAGGGACACTCTTCCCCCCGGATTTAAAATTACCAGGATTGCTACAGCCAGAAATGCCAGTGCAATCAGCAAAAAGATAAACCATCCTGCATTGTGGATACTTTTGAGATCCACTGCGTTCTGCAGCTTGATCACAGCTGTAAGCAAAATGCAAATGCCGAGAAAAAGGGAGAAGTATGCTGCAATCTCACTGGTTCGCACCAACAGCATTACACCAATCAGTACGCAGAGCACACCGGCTGAAAATCCATATTTACCAATATCACGATAACTTCCTGTCAGGAAATATTTTACAATCATAATAATCCCGAACACGACAAAAATGGCTCCTGCAATATAGATAATATAAATTTCCTTAAACTGTGGAACAAACTCTATCGCCAATCCAAATAAAATATAGATAATGGCAATGCCGATAATCATGCCTGTCCCAAGTCCGATCCCCTTTTGTTTTTTCTCTGTTTTCATCCTGCCCTCCAGAATCTGCAACCAATCTGCAAGCAGAATTTCTGCGCCTGTTTGATCCGTTGCGAAATCATTTCGTGGTTCAGTATAGCACAAGCCGCAGATTTTGAAAAGCCGTCAGTTTTCGCTAACTCGAATAATTTTCCAGAAAGCTGTATAGATTTTCCAGAGATGTAAAGGGAATTCCTTCCAGTGCATCCCTTCTGAGATATTCCGGAAGATTGGATACTTTCAGACTGGTTTCAAAATACAACCGGTCTGTATCACTAAAATAAACGGACAGATATTCTCCCGAGACTTTGACATAATATTTTTCTTCTGACAAATGATTCATACTTTCTACAGAATCGGTACCGGAAATGTCCTTTTTTTCTTCTGTGGAACTCTTCTTACTGTCCGTGTCCGGGCAGGATGCGGTCTGCACAGGTGCAGTATCTGCTTTCAACTGACTTTCACCAAAATAAAAGCCGCTCCAGAATGCAGCCACCATGCAAATCGTACAAATCAAAAAAGAAATGCGAATGATACGTGTCTGTTTCATCATAAAAAACTCCTTTTTTCGTAGTATTCACATTTCTTTTTCATTTATTCAGTTTTTCTTTTTATCAGAACTTCATTTCTGTTACTTCTTCCTTCCAGTTTCTAATTTGTCCAGAATCATAACAAACGGAATTTCTTTGCAATGCGGATCAATAATTCGCCTTTCGGGAAACTATGCAGTTCTTCTTCCGTCAATCCTTTGATCAGCAGCAAGGCAGCTGCATAGACAATCATACCAACCAGAACAGCAATCACGGTACTGACGGCATTGCTGTGGGATACTTTATGGCAGACAAAATATGCAGCATAAACTACAACCCCCATAATCACAGATGCAATGGCCGGTTTTATAAATGTCTTGGTAACATCTGGTTTAAAGCCCGAGTATTTCCGTACAGACATACCGTTTAAAATACACATGATCAGTGAAAATGCAATGGTTCCGACACAAATGCCATAAATATTCAGTTTCAGGCCGAACATGCCGACTGCAATGACACCCGCATGAAGCACCAGTGCCACGGAAGCATTTCGGACCGGAATCCGCATCCGGTCAATTCCCTGTAATACCGCATTGGACAAGGTAGAAATGGAATAAAAAATAACACTGATTCCACCTGCCTGCAGCAGATGTCCTGCCAACGGGCTTGAACCCGGAAACAAAAGCTGGATGATCGGATCTGCCAGTACCATGATACCTGCAGTACACGGCATGGCAACCACCATGATAAAGCGCATGGACATGCCGATTTTAGAGCGAACCTGTTTCTCATCTTTCTGTGCAAAAGCTGCTGCCAGTGCCGGAACACAGGACGCTGCCAGTGCCGTGGAAATGGAAATCGGCACATTAGTCAGAACTCTGTATTTACCGGAAAAAATGCCCCACCACTCGGAAACATCCGCAGCTGAGTATCCCTGTATAGTTGCAATGTTTTTAAACAACCACTGATCCACGATTGAAACCATATTATAAATCGTAGTACTCATCAATACCGGAACAATGGTGCCGATCAGAATGCCAAAAATCACACGGTATGATTCCGGTTGTTTTTTGCCGATCTTATTTTCCCGTCTCATTGCCTTACGGAATTTTGGAAGGAACATCGAAAACACAAAGATGATGAAGGCCAGTCCACACAGTGCACCTGCGCTCGTTCCAAGGGTTCCACCTGCTGCACCATAAGCTGCGTCATAATGTTCTTTGCTTCCAAGCACTGTCGCGATCCGTCTTCCGTAGGCGAACAACACATAAGCTGCCCCTACACTGACTACCGCATTGACAATCTGCTCAATGATCTGTGACACCGCACTTGGGATCATAGTCCCCATGCCCTGGAAAAATCCACGAAATACACCAAGCACTGCTACGATGATCAACGTCGGAGCCAGTACCTGCAACGCGTAAACACCAAGCGGCGTTTTGAAAAGGCGGGTCAGCTCCTCCGCACCAAAAAATACGATCATACAGGCCGCTGTACCGGTAAACAGTGCAAATATCATAGCACCTTTGAATACACGGTACGCATTCTGTTTCTCGCCATTTGAAATTCGTGCTGAAACCATCTTGGATACAGCCATTGGCAGACTGTAAGAGGAAATCAGTAACAACAGGCTGTATATTTCATACGCACAGCTGTAATAATCATTTCCATGATCTCCGATGATCGCTGTCAATGGAATTCGGTAAACAAGACCGATGACCCTGCTGACAAGCGATGCAATTGCAAGAATGGATCCCTGCACCAAAAAACTTGTATCATTTTTCTTCTTACTCATAAAATAACCTCTTTTCCTGCTTTCAGGAAAAAGCAGTATCGTTTGAGCAGCTTATCTGTTTGCATACTCTTCCTCGCTTGAATAAAAAGCGATCTTATCTGCATAGGTATCTTCGGTCACACATACCCATGTTTTTCCCTGATTTAACTGAATCTCAGATCCGTCCTCTTTGTAATATCTGGTCGGAGACTGCAGAGAATCTTTCTTCCATGTTACCGGAATGGCTGTCCCATTGGTAATATAATAACCGGAACCGCCCTTCATCGTTTCCATGTTCAGATATTCATCCTCACTGCTCATCCGGTTCCACTCACAGATCTGGATAATAATATTTTTGACTTCCACCTGTTTGCCGTTATTGCCGTCTATCTGGGCTGCACCATTCTGAAAACGTTTGTATAAACCTGTCTCACTGTCAAACACAAACCACGGTTTGTTTACCAGATAACCAGGTTCTACTACTGCCGCCGGTGATCCCCCCTGCAGGAATAACTGCTGATTGTCGTCTTCTACAAATTTATAATGTCCGGAATAATCTGCAGCATGCTGCGTTTCATATCCCTTGTAAGCAATACCTGCCACAATTCCTTCACCGGTCGTATAAGCATTGTGCGGTGCTTTTCGATTAGAATCGCGCTTGTACATCACTTTTTCCACTCCGCCATCCAGACCGCTCAGATTATTCACATAATCCTGGGAAAGAATCTCAACAGCATATTTTGCCTGACCATAATGTGCATAAATGGCATCAAATTCCAGTGCCCAGTGTACATAATAATGACGACAGCTACGAATGGACATCACTTTTTCCAGGTTCGCATAATCCTGGAAAATAGCCATCAGACGTGTCTCCTGTCCTTCTACTGCTGCCTCATAGATCACATCAGCATCCGTAATTCCATACTGGGGTGTTGCAATCTTTGTATTTCCCAGCATAACGGCAAGCGGACGCTGGTTCGCAATGGTCTCATCAATCCATTCACCGGTCAGATAACTCCGTGCCATTCCTTCCGGAACTGCCGGTATCTCCGGCTCACTTACCGGCACTTCCTCCGGTGCAGATATGGATGTTTCCTGTGCCGTATCTGACACAGCCGGTGTCTCTTCTTTTTTTCCGCATCCAGTCAGCAGTGACAGTGATATAACCCCAAGTAAAATCATTGCAATTGCTTTTTTCATAATTCTTCTCTCTTTCTTGTTATCTTGTAATCTGTAAAGTATTCAGAATTTCCCGCTGATGAGCTTCCATCAGAGCCGCATCCTCCGGCACCATATGGTCATACCCCATCAGATGCAGCATACTATGTGTGATCAGGAATGCGTATTCCCGCTTTACACTGTGTCCATACTCTTTGGCTTGTGCATACACCCGTGATACGCATATTACAATATCCCCAAGTAATACTTCCTGTGTATCCGGATTCACACAGTCATCCAGCTGATCCTCCACACCGTCAAAATCTGCCGGGAACTCGTAAGCGATCATTGGAAAAGATAATACATCCGTAGGTGCATCAATCTGTCTCGTCTCCAGATTGATCTCATGGATTCGCTTCTCGTCCACCAGCGTGAGGTTAACTTCTGCCTCATAAGGAAAGCCTTCACTATCCAGTGACTGCTCAATCACAGTCTGCGCCAGTTTTTTATAATGAAAGGAAAAACCCGGCGCTGTTTCACAGATGATATTAATGGTCATTGCGTTTTCCTCTGCTTTCTTTCTTACCGGAACGTGCAGCACGCTCCTTTTTTAACTGTGCATTTTCATATTCATCATATGCTTTGACAATCTTCTGTACCAGTGGATGACGGACAACGTCCTGACTGGTCAGTTTGCAAAATGCAATATCATCTACTTTCTGCAAGACACGCATAGCAACATCAAGACCGGATTTTGTACCCGGTGCCAGATCTTTCTGTGATGCATCACCGGTAACTACCACTTTAGACCCGAAACCAATACGTGTCAGGAACATCTTCATCTGTGCCGGTGTTGTATTCTGCGCCTCATCCAGAATGATAAAGGCATTATCCAGTGTGCGTCCACGCATGTAAGCAAGCGGTGCCACTTCAATAAGTCCTTTTTCCTGATTTTTCAAAAAACTCTCTGCTCCCATAATCTGGTACAGAGCATCGTACAGAGGACGCAGATATGGATCGATCTTACTCTGGAGATCACCCGGAAGAAATCCGAGTTTCTCACCTGCCTCAATGGCAGGTCTCGTCAAGATAATCCTGCTGACTTCCTCATTTTTGAATGCAGTAATTGCCATTGCCATCGCCAGATATGTTTTTCCGGTACCCGCCGGTCCGATTCCAAATACGATCATTTTATCGCGAATCTGATCTACATAGTCTTTCTGACCCAGCGTTTTTGGTTTTACCGGTTTTCCCTGAACTGTATGACAGATAATCTCACTGTCTGCCTCTAACAGTGGATGATTTTTCGTACATCCGCACATTTCCAATGCATAAGTAACGGTCTGCTCTGTGATATCATTGCCCTTCCGGGACATAGCAAGCAGATCACTCATCACCGACTGTGCCTTCTGCACATTGTTGTCATTTCCCATAATTTTCAGACTTCCGTCACGAACTACCATTGTAACCTGCAGATATTTTTCAATCTGCTTCAGCCAGGCATCAAACTTTCCGAATACATTTGACATATGTTCAATCGGAATGTCCAACATTTGTTGTGTCAATTCCATATGTGCCAGTTCCTTCCTGTTTCTTTATCTTTTCTGTCTCTGTCCGCCGGCTTGCTTTCACCAGCGCTTCCAAAGTTCCTTCCACAGATATTTCTGTGACACTCGCTTTTATAATAACACTTTTTTCCTGTATTTGAATAGCGTTTTTTTCTAAATTCTTACAGTAACCTTCCAGACGCTGTTGTGCAATCCGTCGAATTTCCTCTCTGGTGTAAGGAATTTCCTGCCATTTGCAGTCTTCCTGGGTCCTTACGATCAATTGAAACGGCAAATAAAAATCACGTCCAATCCGTGGATCATAATATTCCCCAGTGCACAAGGTGTTCTTTTTGACTGTATCAAACAGATGCATCTGGTACCTTCCAAGCACCAGCGAAATACCATACCGCTTTTTTCCGGACTTCTGCAATACGTTTTTCCTCTTAGAAAAGACATCTTTATAATCAAGCGTTGTACGGATCCAGACATCTGCATCTGAAGAACAATATTCATAACCACTGATTTCTCCGCTGTCATTTTCCAAAGGAAGGCTCCCGGAAACCACAATCGTCCCGGGTTCCACAAGATCTCCCTGCATAACCAGCGGCGTTCCCTTACGCACTACAATAGACTCCACGGCGCCTCCCACATCCGTCACCAGATCTGTCGCCATATCCCCTGCCTCATCGGCAGACTCTGGGCTGTTTTGTTCCTTCAATCGCTCCTGGATATCCACATACAGCCGTGTACCGGATATCCGGGCAGACACCCAGGTGATATCGTCAAATTCCCGGCGTAACAGTGTCTCTGTCTTCTCACAGTCAATACTGCGTTTCCAGCTTCCGTAACCGATACCGGATTCTGCCAGAAAATCTCGTAATACCTGTCCGGAATAACTGCTGTTTCCGGATATTTCTACCGCCCAGATAAACTGTGTCATCAAAAACAGAATTGCAAACAGACTGCCTAACCCAACAAAGAAAAAACGATGATGGCGGTATCGATACAGTAAAAACGGAACACCGACACGTTTCAAAATCGTAACTCTGGTTCCGCTTTTTCGCAACATCGGTTTCAACTTCCGAAAAGCCGGCAGACTGACAAAAAAAGTATAACCATCTTCTGCCGGCTCGATCTTCCATAAAACAATATCCGCATTTCCACATAGATTAAAAAAACGTTCCGGAGAATACCCGGTCAGTCGGACAAACAGATACCCGCGAAAGAATTTCATCACCTTTAATACCATGCAGACATCTCCTTACATGCCATATTCCAGTTTATCGACCTGTCCGGTGATCTTCATATCATCATTGGTATAATAATCAATCTTCAGATTTCTGCCGGTGATCTCTAACTGCCCGTTCTTCAGCAGCAACCGGATCTTATCCTGCCGGTATTCCAAAATCCCTTTATAATTTTCAATGGCCAGATCCCTTCGTCCGGTCACGGTAACTATGGATGCCCCAAGCATCAGATCTCCGGGCAGTTCCAGGCTCTTTGTCAGCTGTCTGGTCAGTTGTTCTCTTTTTTCTTTTCTCATGCTAACAGTATATGAAAAAAATGTAGCTGTATCACTCTTTCTTCTGTTTTCTCCTGCGCTTTTTTCTTATTTATGATACGGCTCACCGCTGCTGATCCGGTACGCACGGTACACCTGCTCCAGCAAAATCACCCTCATCAGCTGATGTGGAAATGTCATATCCGAAAAACTGAGTAACATGTCCGCGCGGGACAGCACGGCATCCGAAAGCCCCAAAGAACCTCCGATCACAAAACCAATATCACTGACCCCATGCAGACCCAGTGTCCCGATTTTTTGCGAAAATGCAACCGAATCCAGTTTTTTCCCCTGAATAGCCAATGCTATGATAAAACTTCCGTCTTTCATCTGTTTAAGCAGACGTTCTCCTTCCTTTTCTTTAATCTGTCTGTTTTCAGTTTCACTGGCATGATCCGGCGTTTTTTCATCCGCTACTTCCACAATTTTCAACTTACAGTACCGCCCCAGGCGCTTTTCATACTCTTCCATGGCCTGCCGGTAAAATTTTTCTTTTATTTTTCCTACGGCATAAATTGTAATATTCATGCCAACTATTATTTCACAGGAACATTTCTATGTAAAGGGAAAACAGAAAAATTTCTTCCTGTTATATTTGCGAAATATCTTTTCAAAAAGGCTTTTTAAAAAGATATAAAAAAGTAAGTGTTAGACTTTTTTATATGAAAAAAATGTGCTATAATGGCTTTAAATTATTTCGCCCGGGTTTTTCCGGAAAAAACATATTTGGAGGAATATCATGCAGTTACTCGAAGAAAAGATTAAGACAGACGGCATAGCCGTTAATGAAGATATTTTAAAGGTGGACAGTTTCATCAATCACAAGGTTGACCCGTTTCTGATGAAAGAGATTGGAAAAGATTTTGCAGCACATTTTGCAGATCATGGGATTACAAAAATCGTCACCATTGAAAGCTCAGGTATTGCTCCTGCCCTTACCACTGCGATTGAGATGGGGATTCCGATGGTTATTCTCAAAAAACAGCCATCCAAAGTCTTAAACAAAAATCTTTACCAGACAATGGTTACTTCATTCACAAAAGGAACAAGCTACGAGCTGACACTTTCCGCAGAACAGATCGATGAGACAGATCATGTTTTGATCATTGATGATTTTCTGGCAAATGGCGAAGCAGCCACTGGTGCGATCCGCCTTTTAAGAAAAGCACATGCAACCGTAGCCGGACTTGGTATCCTGATTGAGAAATCATTCCAGCCGGGCCGTGATAAATTAAAAGAGCAGGGAATCCATGTATATTCTCTGGCAAGAATTTCAAAACTTGCTGAAAACTACATTGAGTTCATTCCGGAAGAAGTATAATTTCTATTCTCCAGGTCTGAATCGCTATGTTAACAAGCAAAAGCCTTACGGCAGACGATTCTGTTCGTCCATGCCGTAAGGCTTTTCTTATTGTATCGCTTCTATACTGCAGTTTTCTGCTTCTTTCCTTTTTAAATGTACCATTATTTCTTTATACAATGTCGGAACGCCGGCAGCAGAAAAGCATCTGCAAAGATCCATGCCAGTACGTTTGACAGGCAAATTCCGATATATCCAAACATCGGCGCCAGCACAATACCTGCAATGGTTCTGGCCGCCATCTCCAGGACACCTGCTGTCATGGCAAAACTGGAAAATCCCATACCCTGAATAGAAAAACGCACGGTATTAACAAGTGTCAGTAAACAAAAACCTAACGTACTTACCAATAAGAATAAAAATGAATATTCTACTACTTTCGCATTTGCTTCACTTAAAAACAGAAGAGTCATCGGCTTTCCAAAGAACAGCACGATTGGAATACAGATCACAGACCATATAAATCCACAGACAGATGCCTTTTTCAACCCATCACTCACACGCTCTTTCTTACCTGCACCAATATTCTGTCCCACATACGGTGCCATAGTCTGTCCGAGCGATTCAATCGGACAGGTGATCAGATTACTAATCTTCTGCGCAGCAGTCACCCCTGCAACTGCTGTAGACCCCAGTGCATTTACGGCTGCTGTAATAACCAGAGAACCAATGGCTGTAATAGAATATTGTAATCCCATTGGAACGCCGATACTGCAAAGTTGTTTCATATAACTTCCACGGATTCTCCATTCATCACGCGATCCATGTAAAATTGCAAACTTGTTTTTCATGTAAAACAGGCAGATCAAACCGGAAACGCCCTGTGAGATCACTGTCGCAATCGCAGCACCTGCTACCCCAAGCGGAATCGGGATCATCAAAACAAAATCCAATATAATATTTATCACGGAAGACAAGAGCAAAAAAAACAGCGGTGTTTTGGAATCTCCCAGTGCCCGTGCAACCCCCGCCAGAAAATTGTACAGGAACGTACACGGAATTCCAAGGAAAATAATCAGTATGTAAATATAAGCATACTCAAAAATATCCTCCGGTGTTTTCAGTAATACCAGCATATTTCGTGTAAAAATGGCTACAAAAAAAGTAATCACAATGCTGAAAAAAATACACAGCCAGGTACTGTTTGCCACATAACGCCTCAGTTCCACTTCCTTATTTGCACCAAACGCCTGTGCGATCGGAATGGAGAATCCATTACAGATGCCGATGCAAAACCAGATGATCATAAAATTTAACGAACCGGTCGCTCCGACTCCGGCCAGAGGCTGCACACCCAGCACTTTTCCTACAATCATCGTATCGACCATACTATACAGCTGCTGAAACAGCATTCCCATACACAGCGGAACTGCAAAATTTATAATATGCCGCAGGGTAGAACCTGAAGTCATGTCTTTTGTCATCTTATACTCCTCCCTCAAATCAACATTTTCAAAAGCAAGCTATATACTATATCAAAACAAACCTTGCATCCATAACAGAACGGACATATAATATAACAAACACGACATTTTAATATTTTTATGGAGTTAATTATGAAAAATACTATAACAATCTCGGTTCAAGACGATTTTTTGGAAAATCGTGCCCACGGTGACACAGCATTTCCGTGCGCTGCTTACTTCACCGATGCAAAAACTCACGATATCCGCTGGCACTGGCACGAAGAATATGAAGTTTCCATTGTACGAAGCGGCTCTTGTCCGCTGTCTGTTGGAACGGATCATCTGGTACTTCATGCAGGAGATGGTATATTTATCAACACCGGAACGCTGCATTCCCAGGAAACCACCAAGGCCACCAGTGATTTTTATAAAGAAGATCTCGTTTTTCACGGACGTCTGATCTATGGTTCTAAGTACACAGTATTCTGGCAGAAATACATGGCTCCTATCGCTACTTCCGGACATTCTCTGCCTTACATTCACCTGCGTACATCCATCCCATGGGAAAAAGAACTTTTGGAACTGATTGCAGATGCCACCACCATTGCCCGTGAAAAACCCTTTGGTTATGAATATGAAATCCGTGAAAAACTGTCCCGACTGTTCCTGGTTCTCGCCAAAAACCGTACGGAACTGGAATCTGACAATCGGCAGGATAGCTCCCAGGAGATGCAGCACCTGAAAAAAATGATCCGTTATATCCAGAACAACTATATGGAATCCATCTCCTTAAAACAACTGTCTGAGACTGCCAATATCTGTGAACGGGAAGTACAGCGTTCCTTCCACAACATCATCCAACAGTCTCCCATTCAATACCTGATCCATTACCGGATTGAAAAAGCCTGTCATATGCTGGATTCCGGGGAACAAAGTATCATTGATATTAGCAACAGCTGCGGTTTTTCCAGCCCCAGTTATTTCACAAAAACGTTTAAATCCATTGTGGGATGTACCCCCAGAGAGTATCGTAACACTCGTTGAAAAACAAAGCAGGAAGGGACGATTTCTCCCTTCCTGTTCTCATTTCACAAAGTATAGAGTGCAATGACTCTGAGAAAAATATGTCAGTTTTCGCTGAGCAGAATCACGCACCAAGTCTCACATGCGTTCGACTTGAATCTATTCCGGATGACATCTGCCACATGGCTCATACCCCTGCTGCTGCAGTTCAGCCGCAGTTCCGATATAATCCTTCCGGTTATTTATCTTCATGTCAGACACACTGGGACAGTCCGGTGTATGATACTTCATAGTATTCGTATTCAGTACATAGGTTTTCTCCTGTGACTGCCGGCTGTCTGTATCAGAAGATAACGCGTTCTGCATATCTGCGGATTTCTGACTGTCTCCAGTTGCATAATCAATGGTAATTCCCGGCTGTATATTATAGACATACACATTATAGCAGATTCCGGCACCATCATCTTCCACAGATTTTGCTTCCATCTGCACACCGGAAGCCACGAGATTATCACCCTCATAAATCGGCGTCACACGATAACGCACATGTGCATTGTTCTGCTTTACATAATCTGCCACCTCATCTTCAAAAGGCAGCATACCGGTCACATTCAAATAGCGTGTTCCAGTAATCAGATTTTTCTCATTCGCATTCTCCCCGCTGAGCTGATATCCAATCAAATGGCAGCGGTTATACAGATAATTTCCGTCGATTCCTTCATACTTTACTGTATGCCAGCCACTTGGACGCACCTGACCAATGGCTCCGCGTGGTTCTGTCGGCATCAGATCAATGCCAACGATGGCATTTGCCGCACCACATCTGCCCAGATTGTCCAAATCAGAATACTCTTCGTAAGAAGTTGTCTGCATGTCTGCATCTGTAAAATCCGGCACATTATGATTCAATGTCACATACGGCTGTCCGGAATACGCCGGAACACTGTCCAATGACGCACTGCTGCTTTGTGTTGCATCCGTACCAACAGCCACCTGCCCGGATTCCTGTGCCTGCGTTGTCCGCGGCTCCGGCGCTATTGTGCAGGCAGAAGTCAGGACGGCAGCAGCCACAAAAAGCGGAAGCAGGAGCGTCCGCAATGTCTTCGCTACCGTTTTTCGAATAGTTTTTTTCTGCTGATACGCTTCAATTCCTGCATTCTGCTTCAGAAATGCCCGCAAACTCTCATAATCTTCCGTGAACTGCATGGACTGCATTCCCGCTTTCCGGGCCGCTTTCACATTATCTTCCCGATCATCCAGAAACAGACATTCTTCCGGATTCAGGTGGTACTTTTCCAGCAAATAAGCATAAATCCGCACATCCGGTTTGATCAGGTGTACATCTGAGGATACCACCACACCATCAAAATCTTCCATTCTGTAAAATTTCGGGAAATACTCATAAAAACTCTGTGCAGCATTGGAAAGTACATACGTCTGATAGCCCCATTTTCTGGCATCTTCACACAGTTTTACAGATTTCTCCAACGGCTTCATGCAAATTATCCACTCATACACACATTTTTTCAGTTCTTCATGATATTTTTCCGGAATCCGTCTTGCTACGCTCTCATACATTTCTTCTTCCGAGATCATCCCACGGTCTGCTTCTACCCACTCCGGTCCCTCAAACAATTCTCTTCGGATCAGATTCCGTGCCTTCTCTGTCTTTACAAATTTCTTCAGTGGAACTTCCGGGTCGTAACGCATCAGTACGTTTCCCATATCAAATATCAAATGCTTTATCTTTGCCATAATTTTCCTGCCTTAACGGATACCGGTTACCTCATATCCTTCTTCTTCTACCGTTTTTTTCAGTACAGTATCATCTACTGATGCGGATAACTGTACCACCGCAATTCCTTTTTCATGGCTTGCCTCTGCGGATGTCACACCATCAAGTGCCTCTAATGCTTTCTTTACATGTGCCTCACAATGTCCACACATCATACCTTTAATTTCGATTATTTTTTCCATGCTATTCTCCTTCTGTTTTTCAGACATTACATCTGTATTTACGACAATCTGTAATTCTGACTGTTGCTGATTTTTTTTCTTATTTTTCTTGCTGTCTCTTCTGGTACTGTATACTTTTACAAAGTTCAGACGCAGTGCATTTGTCACTACGCAGAAACTGGACAGGCTCATGGCTGCCGCACCGAACATCGGATTTAATTTCAACCCAAACCAATGATACCACACTCCGGCGGCAATCGGAATACCTATTACGTTATAAATAAATGCCCAGAACAGATTTTCGTGAATATTTCGAAGTACTGCACGACTTAATCGGATTGCTGCAGGTACATCAGACAGGCTGCTCTTTACCAGAACCACATCTGCCGCATCCAGTGCCACATCCGCACCTGCACCTATCGCAATTCCCATGTCTGCACGGGTCAGTGCCGGAGCATCGTTGATTCCGTCACCAACCATAGCAACTTTTCCACGCTGCTGTAGTTCACGGATCACACGATCCTTTCCTTCTGGAAGAACACCCGCGATGACCTGATCTACTCCTGCCTGTGCACCGATGGTCTGTGCCGTACATTCATTATCTCCGGTCAGCATAACGACTTGAATTCCCATATTCTGAAGCTGTGAAATCGCCTGCGGACTGTCTTCCCTGATCACATCCGCTACCGCAATAATGCCAAGCAATTTCTGTTCTGTCGCAAAAAACAGCGGTGTTTTTCCCTGTTTTGCAAGTTCTTCTGCCTGATGCTGCATATTCTTGGATACAGTCGACTTTTCAGAAATAAAGTTCAGACTCCCTCCAAATACGCGCACGCCGGATACGAGTCCTGACAGACCATTTCCCGGCATCACCTGAAATTCATCTGCAGCTGTCATTGCAATCTTCTGTTCCTCTCCATAAACTACAATGGCTTTCGCCAGCGGATGTTCGCTCTTTAACTCAAGCGCCAATGCAGTCCGCACCAGAGCATCTTTCGCAATACCCTCACCCGGTATGATATCTGTCACCTTTGGCTCACCACGGGTAATAGTTCCTGTCTTATCCAGAACCACAATATCTACTTTTCCTGTTTCTTCCAGCGATACTGCTGTCTTGAACAATACACCGTTTTTCGCCCCAACACCATTACCAACCATGATAGCAACCGGTGTGGCAAGACCTAATGCACACGGACAACTGATAACCAGTACGGAAATACCGCGCGCCAAAGCAAAACCAAAGTCTGCTCCTGCCAGAAGCCATGCAATAATGGTCACTGCTGCAATGGTAATCACTGCAGGTACAAACACACCGGATACTTTATCTGCCACTTTTGCAATCGGTGCCTTGGTGGCTGCCGCATCGCTGACCATCTGAATAATCTGGGATAATGTTGTGTCATTTCCGATTCTGGTTGCCCGGCATTTTAAAAATCCGGATTGATTTAACGTACCCGCAGATACACTGTCTCCCTCTGCCTTGTCCACCGGAATACTCTCACCGGTCAGGGTGGATTCGTTTAAAGCACTGTTTCCTTCCAGAATCACACCATCCACCGGAATACCCTCACCCGGGCGTACTACAAAGATATCGCCGATCTGTACCTGCTCCACCGGAACCAATACCTCTTCGCCATCCCGGAAAATGGTTGCCTTTTTCGGAGCCAGTTCCATCAGGCTCTTTAGTGCATTGGTCGTTTTTCCCTTAGAATATGCTTCCAGCATTTTTCCCACTGTGATCAAAGTCAGGATCATGGCGGCAGACTCGAAATAGAACTCATCCATGTAGTGCATCACAGCATCCATGTCCATGCGCATCTGAGCACCGGTCATAGAAAACAATGCATACGTACTGTACGCAAAAGATGCACCGGATCCTAGTGCTACCAGCGTATCCATATTCGGAGCTTTATGCAGCAAACTTGTAAAGCCACTGATAAAAAATTTTTGATTGATGACCATGACCAGAATAGTCAGAAGCATCTGATACAATCCCATTGCCACATGATTGCCTGCCAGAAAGGACGGCAATGGCCAGTTCCACATCATATGTCCCATAGATACATACATCAGCGGGATCAGGATCACAACAGATGCAATCAGACGTTTTCTCAATTTCGGTGTCTCATGATCTTTCAGTCCTTCCTCATCGAATCCCAGTGTAACATTATTCCGTTCACCACCCTGTAAAGATGCAGCATATCCTGCCGTGATAACAGCCTGAATCACATCTGACGGTGCTGCTGTTCCTTCCACATTCATGGAATTTGTCAGCAGACTTACCGCAACAGATGTCACACCCGGCACCTCCAACACTGCCTTCTCCACATGAGCACTGCAGGCTGCACAACTCATGCCTGTTACTGAAAATTTATCCATAAAAATCCACCTCATCATCCCTTCTGGTTATATGCTTTTTCCTGTCTGCGCTTCTAATAATTTAATCGCTACTGATTTATCCGCATACATTATCGCATCAGCTTCTGTATCGTTACAACAAGCTCGTCAATGATACTGTCATCTCCGTTTCGCACATTCTCCACCACACAGCTTTTGATGTGATTTGCCAGAAGTACTTTGTTAAAACTATTCAGTGCGGCATTAATAGCTGCAACCTGCGTCAGAATGTCCACACAGTATGCATCCCGCTCAAGCATTCCTTTCACGCCGCGTACCTGTCCTTCAATCCGGCTGAGCCGATTCATAAGGTCTTTATACTCTTTCTCATCCCGCTCTTTTTTCTTATGACAGCAGCAAACCGCTTCCTGCTCCGGAGTACTTTTCATTTGCTCCATAAAATCAATTCACTTCCTTTCAAATAATCGATATGCCTTTGTTCCTGCCTATGCTATACCCCCTCAGGGTATATGTCAAGCATAAAAATCCGGAAAATACATCAATGATAAAAAATATCAAAAATGTATTTTCCGGTCGCGTTCTTAACACCTACATTCTTTCCAGAATCGCATCCAGAATACAGCCTGCAGCCTCTTTCTTGCTCATCAACGGAAGTTCTTTCTCATAATCCTTTGCAATGAGTGTTATCACATTGGTATCCGTGCCAAATCCGGCACCTGCTACCTTCAAATTGTTGGCCACGATCATATCCAGATTTTTCTTTGCAATCTTTGCTCTGGAGTTTTCCAGCATATTCTGTGTCTCCATAGAAAAACCACACAAAAACTGATGTGTCTTGGATGCACCAAGCGTTGCCAGTATATCTTTTGTCCGTACCAGTGGAATAGAAAGATCACTATCCTGTTTCTTGACTTTTTCCGTGCTGACCTGTGCCGGACGATAATCCGCCACTGCAGCAGTCATAATTACAATATCCGTTTGATCATATTCCTCTGTCACTGCCTCATACATATCCTGTGCGGAAATCACTGGTTTTACCTTAACAAACATCGGCGGCTCCACGGCACACGGACCTGTTACCAAAGTCACATCCGCACCACGCAGCATGGCATTTTCTGCAATGGCATAACCCATTTTCCCGGTAGAATGATTGGTGATATAACGCACCGGATCAATCGCTTCCTGCGTCGGTCCGGCAGTCACCAGCACTTTTTTGCCAGCCAGATCTTTATCAAAGGCGATCACGCGCAGAATATGTTGAAACAGCACTTCCGGTTCCGGCATTTTTCCTTTTCCCACATCTCTGCATGCAAGCATACCGCTGGCTGGTTCAATAATTTTCTTACCATAAGAAGCCAGCACCTTTAAATTATCCTGCAGAATCGGATTTTCATACATGTTTGTATTCATTGTCGGCACGATCAGCATCGGTGCCTTACATGCCATCGCTGTGGTCGTCAGCATATCATCCGCAATACCATGTGCCAGCTTTCCGATCACATTTGCAGAAGCCGGTGCGATCATCATCACATCCGCCTGCTGTGCCAGACTTACATGCTTTACATTAAACTGAAAATCCCGGTCAAACGTATCCACCAGGCATTTATGTCTTGTCAATGTCTCAAATGCTGTCGGATGAATAAAATTTGTCGCATTCTGCGTCATGATCACATGCACATCTGCATGCTGTTTGATCAACATACTTGCCAGTGATGCAATTTTATAAGCTGCAATACTTCCTGTCACACCAAGTACAACGGTTTTTCCTTTTAACATGATATCTTTCTACTCCTCATCCAGTCTTGCTTTATCAAATAACTGACCATGTTTTTCATAATTGGTCACACGGTCAATCCGATTGATTTCATCTACAAAGACAACCGATGGTCTGTGTGCCTTTGCTTCTTCCGGCGTCATATCCGCATAAGACATAATGATGACTTTATCTTTGACGGAGGCACAGCGGGCTGCTGCTCCGTTCAGACAGATCATTCCGCTTCCACGCTCTCCGGCAATGGTGTATGTCTCAAAACGTGCGCCATTATTGACATCTACAATCTGAACTTTCTCATATTCGAGAATGCCGGCAGCATCCAGAAGATCTTCGTCAATGGTGATACTTCCTACATAATCAAGTGCCGCCTGTATCACAGTTGCACGATGAATTTTTCCTTTTAACATCTGAAGGGTCATAAAACTTTTTCCTCTCTCTTTTACTTTTTTTCGCAGTGCACATTCGAAAAATCTCTGATTTTTCTCATTAATCGGCATTCGCCGAATAAAAATTCAGTCTTTCAATCTTGTCTGTACAACAGCCAAATTGAAATCCTATGAATTTTTGCACTGCTCATTAACATACAAAGTTATCAATCAGACGTGTTTTTCCAATATACACTGCCATTGCTACCAGTACCGGACTCTTCAGTTCTGTTACCTGCTGCATGGTCAGACCGTCTACCGCTTTGATATAGTCAATTTTTGCCAGCGGTTCTGTCTCAATGTTCTTTTTCATTGCTTCTACTAATTTTACTGCATCTGTCTCGCCTTCTTCAACCATTTTCTGTCCCATAAAAATGGTTTTGCTCAGAATCAGAGCTGCTTTTCTCTCCTCTGCGGACAGATATGTGTTTCTGGAGCTCTTTGCCAGTCCGTCTTCTTCACGAATGATCGGGCATCCAATAACTTCCACGTTCATATTCAAATCATCCACCATATGTTTGATGACTGCCAGCTGCTGTGCATCTTTCTGACCAAAATATGCACGATCCGGCTGAACGATGTTGAATAATTTGCTGACTACGGTACAAACACCACGAAAATGAACCGGACGGCTCAGTCCGCAGAGTTCCTCCGTCAGAACTGTCATATCCACAAAGGAACTGAATCCTTCATGATACATCTCTTCCGGTTCCGGATGGAAGATCAGATCTGCGCCGAGGCTCTCACAGAATTTGCTGTCTTTTTCCAGATCTCTCGGATAGCTCTCCAGATCCTCTGTCGGTCCGAACTGCATCGGATTGACAAAAATACTAACAACTGCTTTGTCATTCTGTTCTACGGCTTTGCTGATCAGACTGCCGTGTCCCTCATGAAGGTAACCCATAGTCGGAACAAATCCGACGGTTTTTCCTTCTTTTCGCCATTCTGCCACAATATCTCTTACTTCTTTTACTGTTGATACAACCTGCATGTTTTATTCTCCTCTGTTACCTGTTTTAAATGTAAAGCGGACATTCACAATCCGCTTTCGCTACTTGCTCATGAACGCAGTCGCTTTGCACCCCGTTCATATTTTTAATCTTAATAATAACTTGTAAAGTTAACTGACACGATCAGCAATCATTTTTAATATAATTTATCAATGACTTCATCTGAAATCGCATAGGTATGTTCCTGTGCCGGAAATGTACCGGCTTTTACTTCCGCGGAATAATCTTTAAATGCCTGCATCATGATCTCACCTACATTTGCAAATTGTTTTACAAATTTCGGAGTAAAATCATGAAACATACCAAGCATATCCTGGTTTACCAGTACCTGTCCATCACAGCCTGCACCTGCTCCGATTCCGATTGTCGGAATCGAAATCGTGTTTGTAATAATCTCCGCAAGCTTGGCCGGAACACACTCCATAACAAGCATAGAGGCACCTGCTGCCTCAACTTTTTTGGCATCCTCCACCAGCTGACGGGCTGCTTCCTCGCTCTTGCCCTGTACCTTGAATCCACCAAAGGCATTGATGGACTGAGGGGTCAGTCCGATATGTGCACACACCGGGATGTCTGCTGCCACAATTGCTTCAATCTGTGGACACACTCTGGCTCCACCCTCCAGTTTTACTCCATGTGCATGACCCTCTTTCATCAGGCGTCCCGCATTTACAACTGCATCATAGACAGAAGTCTGATAGGACATAAATGGCATATCTGCCAGCACAAAAGCATTTTTTGCGCCTCTGCTGACTGCTGCTGTATGAGCAATCATATCTTCCATGGTAACCGGTAAAGTAGTGTCATACCCAAGCATAGTATTTCCAAGGGAATCACCAATCAGCAATATCTCAATCCCTGCTTCATCCATGAGTTTTGCCATGGAATAATCATAACAGGTAAGCATTGTAATTTTTTCTTTATTCTCTTTTTGTTTTTTCAAGGTAGAAACTGTCGTTTTCATGATCTAATAATCCTTTCCATCTCAGAATAATCCCGCTCCGGATGTTTCTCTCTGGCAACTTTCAGCACTTCCACAGAAAGATCCTGATAGATTTTCCGTGCCTCGCCGGATAAACTGTCCAGATGATCCATAACCGTTGACAGGTCATTTCGCTCAATTGGGCCTGTCAAGGCTCCAACCGGTCTGTATTGAACAATGTTTTCCGTATTTCCCATCATCAGCGGTGACAATGCACGATGCGCATTTGCAGCGGAAAATCCGCAATTCCGCAACATTTCCTCGCACAAATTTGCCAATCCCACATACAGATTGCTGACCATGGCTGCCGCCGCATGATATCGCACTTTGTCTTGCCCGGAAATAATCTCCACCGGATTTCCAAAACCTTCAAAAAGTTTCTGAAACCAGTTCAGATATTTCGGATCACCCTCAATGGTAAAAAAAGCCTGGGAGATCACTTTGTAAGATTCATACTTATCATTAATGGCGAAAAGCGGATGGATAGAATATCCATAAGCGTGATAACGCTCAATATCCGAAAAGACAGCGGAACTTAAGGAGCCGCTGAAATGACTTATAATCTTATTCTGAATCGGAAGCATTTTTAACTGTTCCCACATTGGAGCAATCGCCGAATCCGGGATTGCCACAAAAAGGACATCACTGTCCTCTACCAGATGTCGCAAATTCATATACTGTCTGGTATTCGTAAAATCTGCTGCTTCTCTGGATGAATCCGGATTACGACTATAATATCCGGTCACCCTGACGTTGCGCTCGGTTAGATATTTTCCCAAGGAAAATCCGACTTTTCCTGCGCCAATAAATCCAATATTCATAAGCATCCCTCCATTCTTCATGGCGGGACAGTGAGTCTCGTTTGCATCCGGCAATACAAGCTCCGTTTCAAAATAATAAATACAAGGTATCGTTTCCTTTCGGAATACCATCCGCTCGACATTATACCACTGCAAGTGGTTTTCGTAAAGAAATTTTTAAACCACCTTTTTGACGTTTTTTTCATAACATTCACAACACTTGTTATTACTCACCACTTGCAGAAGTGGGACTCTTCTCGACTGAGATAAATAATTCATCAGGAATACATCTGCTCATATTCCGAAATCCATCGATGACGAATTTCCGCTTCCCGTCCCTTCCAGTTAAAAGCATGGGAAGCCGTTGCCACTTTTTTTCGCTCAGTATAATATTCCTCCTGATCCGATACATCGGAAAAATGGGCATATGCTTCTTTCATCGTTTTGAACTGAAGTTCCGGCACTCTTGTGTCCGCAGAATCATCCTCTGTAATATAATTCATGGCATACAGATAACACAGTCGTGAAGATTCCGTGTGCGATTTCTGATATGCCATCGAAAACATCCTGGCGGCCTCCGGGAACAAAAACAATCTGGCATAAACCACACCGAGATTATGCATAATATGCCCCTGCAGTTCTTCTGTCATCTGTTGCAGGAACTCCGGCTGAAGTAGTTCCAGATACCCACAAGCGGCATAGCGGTATCTCTTTTTTGCCAGATAGTAATCCGCTTTCATCTTTCTGCGTTCCATGGAGTTCTTTCCCTTCATTTTTTCAATGATCCGTTCCAGTTCTTTTTGTTCCTGCCGGGAATAGAACCCAGATGCTGAAAACAGAAATGCGGTACATTCATACACATCCCGATGCCGCTGATACAGTCGTCTCAACTGTCCCGCCAGTTCTGCATTCCCAACTCCCTCTGCAATCCACTGAAAAAATTCTGTTCCCATCCAGCTTTCATCCAGCAGGAAAAGACTGGATTCCATGGCATAACACAATTCTTCCATCGTGTATACATGTAAAGATAACATCTCCAGATACAGCGGATATTCTGCTTTCTTATATGTACATAACTTCAATGCACCCATTGTTTACCCTTCCTGTCTCAACTATTTTTTCTGTATTTTCGGTCGTACAAGGATCGTTTTTCCTCCGGCTCAAATGTGACTGGAAACTCCCAGACTTTTCCGGAGCTTTCAAACAGTTCACCAAATCCGTCATCCTCCAGGTGCAATACAACCTTGCGTCCATTTTCAGCCAGTGCCCGGATTCGAAAACGCAATGTTTTTTCCGGCCGGTCCGGCAGATCCGTTAACGGAAATACACGGGTCTGTGCATGGATCTGTCCGATTTCACCGATTGTCACAGACAGTTCCGGTGTTCCATCATACAGCAACACATATTCCGGCATCGACGCAAACCAGTTTTTCCCGGCTTCCACCAGGCGGATTTCTATATTTTCTTCTCCGCACTGCACCTGCATTCGGATCTCTCCCTGCATTTTGTAAGCGCAGTTATAGAAAAATCCCCAGAAAGAAGCATCTGTATATCGATACCCTGCATAACAAGCCCCTTTTGTAAAGAGATTTTTGCCTAAAAATACTCGTTTATTGCCGCCAAGCACCCGCAAGGATTCTTTCAGCCAATCCCCGTCAAATCCATCTCCCACGAAATACACCGCAGAAATCATATGACTGGCAAATGCCTCCCGGATGATGTTAGCGAAAAATTCATCTTTCACACTTGCATCCTGATGCACATATGCCGGAACATTCCACATTTTTTTCTCTGCGGTCACTATCTGGACCTTCGCGCCATGCCTCCGGTGCAGCAGATAAAAGGTAACGTGCTCTGATGAAAAGTCAAACAATGCCACATCATGCTGCCATAAAAGTGCTTCCTGATGATAGGTGTGTCCAAAAAAACTTTCTCCATGATCCATCAGAAAAAACTGTTCTCCGAAAAGTCCCAGCTCCTTGCACATCCACTGAAAAACTGTCACCACCTGTTTTGTAATATCCGGAACTGTAATACATACACACAACTCCTGTGCGTCAAAACGATACCTGTCTTTTAACTGAATGAGCCGCTGGACAAACTGACGAAGCAGTCCCTGATAAAACTTCGATTCACTCTCTGTTTCATCCAGTGCCCGCTGATACAGATGATCAAAAAAATCACCCTGAGGATTCTCCTTTCGCCGCAATGCTTCTTCCCCATAAAAAATATGTCCGGAATCTGCCAGATACATGGCCACCGGAATGCCATACCGCTCTTTTGAAGCTCCGGTCATTATAGTTTCCGGTTCTTCCATTCCCCTGCCAAACAGGCTTACCATAGCCTGTTCATCGGTAAGATCAATTCCCATATATAATATTTTCTTCTGTTCCACCAGTCATTTACTCCTCTATTGCCTGAAACAGTACATCTGTCAAATCTGTTAATTCTGCATATTGATAAGCATCCTGTGTATTCCCTGCTGCCGACAGATGTACCAGTTTTCCGTACCTGGTATCTCTCCAGCGTTCCGTCTCTGATGCTGCAAGTGTTCCCTGTACTACACAGCTGCCATCTTTTGCCCGGATCACATACTGCTCCGGACAGGAACGGATTTCCCGACAGGTATAGCTGTAAATTCCCGGGAGTACTTCTTTCATATCCCCGGTTTTATCCGGCTGTCCCTGTTTCTTTCTGTAAATACGCAGATATTTTCCGGGAACCGCCACACAGGTCACCGTATCACATCCAAAGAGCAGATACTTCCGCTGCAGTTTTTCCGGCAGCATTGCATAGAATGCAAAAGATTTCTGCTCTAATACAAAACCTTTCAGAATCCTTTCTGCAATCTCCCACGCTTCCTTTGTCTGATTCTGACCACTGCATACACAAAATTTCAAAAACGCTGCTCTGCAAAATTTCTGCCAAACCGGTTCTTTTGTAAATATCTGACACAGATGTACACTGACTGCCTGCGGCAGCGGTTCTTTTCCTATCATATACTGCCAGGAAAACCATGTCTCATATGCACGTAAAAGCAGTTCTTCCGTCTCACATTCTGCCAGATTCTGATAAACTGTTTCATGCTCCGGAAGAAAAGTTCCGGTAAACAGCATATACAACATAAGTTTTTCTTCATAAGGCTGCACGTCCATTCCAAGATCTCTGGCCTTCCGAATCCGCTTTGCCATCACAGACAACGGTGCGGCAAACAGCTCCAGCTGTTCTTTTAAGGATTGACTGTCTGTTACCGGTTCTGAAGATAATTTCTGCTCCGGTTCCTCATCTTTCTGATAAATGTGTGTGCCGGACAGCATTTTTTTCAAATGGAACTGATCACGCGCCGTATATAACCTTCCGCCGACACTCTCATACAGAACTACAAAAGGCTTTTTCTCCAGGTAAATATAAGTCCCCTGATCAAACACAGGCACCCGCTGGATATCTTTCTTTCCTGCCTGCAAAACATGAAGATTTGGCATCACATCGTTCATGACACGGATACGATAGCAACACTCCGCTTGTTTCTTCCAGCTGTCCCATTCCGCTTTTGTGCAGTGACGCCGCACTTCTTCATAGATCACTGCCAGATCTTCGTTCATTTCTCCTGCCATCAGTTCCTGTTTTGCAAAATTACGGATCAAAACCAGATAAGCATCCCAGCTTTTTCCAAGCCGATTCCTGTTTTTCACCATGTGTGCATACAGCATGGCTTTCCGTTTTACCGGAAGGGAGCTGTTTCTGGAAAAATAATGTAAAACCTCATTGGGCAGCATACCGTTTGCCTTGTTCCAGGAAAGAATGTATGCCTCATACAATCCGGCAATTTTCAGATGTTGTGCAATTCCTTTCTGAAACCATGAAAAATACACATCTCCATACTGGTTGCATTTAATCAAATATCCGCAGATGGTTCTTACCGCTTGCTCTTCCGGAGCCATCCGATATCCCCGGCATAAAAGCTGGAAAAAAAGCGGTTCAAACTGCTTCTGACCGGGTGCCATTGCAAAAATGCGCTGTACAAGTCCACTTGTAAGCCGCCCCTGTTTCATCATCCATACAAGTACACGACGTTCAAAAATATCAAACTGCCGCAGCAGTTCCGGGTGATTACACAGAAGCTTTGCTGTCTCTTCATAAAATACCGGACTGCTGCTTCCGGAAATCATATATTTACGTAGCCACTGATATTTCCGCTCCGGATTACGCACCAATGCTTCATCTGTCCGAAGCAAAATCCATATTAGCACCGGATGATTGGGATATTTCAGATAAATCTCACGGATCCGCTTCGTCACATTCCGGATATAGGATGGCGTCTCTCCTATGGTTGTCAGATACAGATAAAATGCACTCAGCGGCGTACGCTGGCTCGTGATCGTTCTTGCCATGTTACGTGAAAGCCGGTCTGCTTCTTCCTTTTCCCCACAAAGTAAGCGGACATAGATTCGATACAGCAACGTCCACTCATTATCCGGATGAATGTGTTCAGCTTCTGTAAACAACAGTTCCATCTCCGTTTTCCATTCTGCTGCCGTTAATTTTTCCCGGCAGAACTCCAGATAATTCTGTTCCATCTGCGCACGTAGTCTTGTACTTTTCCACTCAGCAGATTTTTCCGGATGCTGTACAGGCAAAGTAACCTCAATATGCACCGCCTCTGTCTGAAAGGCCGTTTTCAGTGTGATCTGGCCATAGTTTTTTCCTGCATGGAGCTTACCGGGAATAATCTGATAAGCAAGTTCCGCATGTTTTCCGATAAAATCATACATTCCGATCTGATGTTTTTCTAATCGGATAAATGATGCATCACAGGAAGCTTCCAGATTAATGGCTCCCCACTCCTGTTTCTCAATATCCAGAAAATCGGTCTGTATCTTATGACTTGCCTTATAAATCCGCTCCGGTCGTGCAATACGGATACTGTTTCGTTTCTTTTTGCCGCATCCTACCAGAAACTCTTCCATCTCATGAGTTCCTCTGCCGTGCTGAGTCAGTCCACGATACAGCAGTTGCAGATAACCATTGTCATGCTGCAATACATTCACAAAATAAGGGGACTTGAAAACAAGCAGTGCCTCCTCCCAGTTCAGCTTGCACAGATTTGTAAAATCATTTAACGTCTTAATTGTTCCGATAGAAGATGACAGATAATGTCTGGTGATATCGGCCCTGAATGGCAGCAAATACTCCCCCACATTACTTGTGATCACAAAAACTCCCTGATCAGACATCCCCTCAAACATAGCATCCGCATGATACTGAAACCGAATCTGGATTTCGGTTCCGTGAAATTCCCTTGTCTCACATATCACATGGGGATTTTCGCAGGTTACTATTCCGCGCACTTCCTGTGCACTGCTGCTGTGAAACAGAAACGTTCCCTCAAACACTTCGTTTTCAACCGCTGAAAATCTCAGATCCATATCTGGCAGCAGCAGACATGTTTCTTCATAATTAAATTTTTCCTGTATGATTTCCTGCAATTTTCTCTTCATTTATATAACCTGCTTCCCGGGATTTTGTTTTTTTGTTTGCTTTTTTTCCCGTTTTCTCTATAATAGTAAAGTATAAATCATTTTGAATTTTCTTGCAATGTCAGGAAAATAAGAAAATATGCTTTCTATAGTTAAGTAGTTAAGTGGACGTTCGCAGTCCGCTGTACGACAGGAGTTTTTTCTATTACGGGGAGAAAAAGATATGTTTGAATCATATAAAAATGTACTAAAAAGAGGTGGTTCCCATCTGGTGACATCACTGCGGGCAATCATTTTTGCCGTTTTAACTGGGATTGTACTGGGATTTGTAGGTACAGCCTTTTACTATGGTATGCAGACCGTCACTGCCATGCGGCTGGATCATCCGTGGCTGATCCTTTTTCTGCCGCTGGCCGGTGTTCTGATTGTCTGGCTCTACCATCTGCTGCACGATGAAAAAGATACCGGAACGAATCTGGTATTATCAGCCATTCATTCCAATGAAAACATCCCCCTGCGCATGGCACCACTAATTTTCATCGCCACTCTGCTGACCCATCTCTTCGGTGGTTCTGCCGGACGCGAAGGCGCTGCCCTGCAGCTAGGAGGCAGCATTGGAAATTCACTTGGAAAACTATTTCATTTTGACGAAAAAGACCAACATATCATGATCATGTGTGGGATGAGTGCTGCATTCTCCGCACTGTTTGGCACACCACTGGCAGCGGCGGTTTTTTCTATGGAAGTAGTCAGTGTCGGTATCATGCACTATTCCGCACTGGTCCCCTGTGTGATCGCATCCCTGACGGCTCATGGCATCGCATCTGCCTGCGGTATTACACCGGAAATCTTCCCAATCGCATCCATCCCGGCTTTCACAGCAAAAAACGCCTTGATCATCGGGATTTTTGCTGTATTGTGTGCCTTGGTCAGCATCCTGTTCTGCACGACACTTCACAATGCGGAACGCTTGTACAAACGCTTTTTTAAAAATCCGTATGTACGTGCACTGGCAGGTGGTCTCATTGTAATTGGTCTGACCATGCTGGTGGGGAATCAGACATATAATGGAACCGGCATGAATATCATCACCGGATGTATGGAAGGAAAAACTGTCTTTCCACTGGCTTTCCTGTTAAAAATGGTTTTTACTGCGGCAACCCTGGGAGCCGGATATAAAGGCGGTGAAATCGTACCAACCCTTTTCATCGGCTCCACATTCGGAACTTTTTTTGCCTCCGCTTTCGGATGTTCTATCCCACTGTGTGCTGCCGTCGGCATGGGAGCCGTGTTCTGCGGAGTCACTAACAGTCCGATCACCTCTCTCATGATCTGTTTCGAACTGTTTGGTTTTGATGGAATGCCGTATTTTCTTATTGCCATTGCCTTAAGCTATATGCTTTCCGGATATTACGGACTGTACAGCAGTCAGAAGATCATCTATTCCAAATACAAAACAGAATATATCAACCGGAAGACACATTAATGACTCGTATCTAGCAGCAGGAATACCCAGGCATTCTTGAACTTTGGCTGTTTACAAATTCAGCAAGGAGAACTGCTCCCCGGCATACTGTCGCAGACGAATGAGCAACCGTTTATGTTCTTCCTTCTCCAGATGTGGATCTTCTTTCATCAAAACAGATACTTCATAGGACGCCTTACTCAGCACATCCGCATCCTGAAAGACATCTGCAAGCCGGAATTGATAATCCCCACTCTGACGGATTCCGAAAAAATCTCCGGGGCCGCGCAGTTTCAGATCTTCTCCTGCTATATAAAATCCGTCATTAGACTTATTTAAAATCTCCAGACGTTTGTTCTTTGTCTGTTCTTCTTTTCCCTGCATCAGAATGCAATAAGACTGTGCATCGCCACGACCAACACGGCCACGCAGCTGATGCAGCTGTGCAAGTCCGAAACGTTCGGCGTTTTCAATCATCATAACTGTGGCATTCGGTACATCTACACCGACTTCCACGACTGTCGTTGATACAAGAATCTGGATCTGATCAGTCTGAAATGCCTGCATCACAGCATTTTTCTCATCCGGTTTCATTTTTCCATGAAGTATACCAACCTGAATATCCGACGGAAAAATCTGCTGAAGCTGAAGTGCATAATCCAGAACATTTTCACCTTCTGCCAGTTCACTTTCTTCCACCAGTGGACAGATGATGTACACCTGATGTCCTGCACGGATTTCTTTTTCCATAAATTTGTACACCGTCTTACGGTACGTTGTATTTACCACACAATTTTTGATGGGCAGACGCTTCGCCGGCACTTCATCAATTACTGAAATATCCAGATCTCCGTATAATATGATAGCCAATGTTCTCGGAATTGGTGTTGCACTCATAACCAGGATATGCGGATGCGAACCTTTCAACGAAAAGGTTTCCCGCTGCTTTACGCCAAAACGATGCTGTTCATCGGTAATGACCAGCGCCAGATTACGATATTGTACCTTTTCCTGAATAAGTGCATGAGTTCCCACTACCAGCGCCGGCTGATCCGATTCCAGTATTGCATAGGCTGCCCGACGTTTTTTTACTCCCATGGATCCGGTCAGTAAAACTACCGGGATTTCGATGCCATTGGCTTCCAAAAAATGTGTCAGTTTTTCATAATGCTGCTGTGCCAGCACCTCCGTAGGTGCCATGAGTGCCGCCTGATAACCATTATGTGCCACTTCCAGCATTGCCAGAAAAGCCACAATTGTCTTACCAGACCCAACATCTCCCTGTACCAGCCGCTGCATAATGCAGGCTTCCCGCAGATCAGAACGAATCTGTGCCACTGCCCGCTTCTGTGCACTTGTCAGTTCATAAGGAAGATGATTCATCAAATCTTCCACAAAAGAATCTTCTGCAAAAGTAAATTCATTTTTTAGTCTCTGTGTATTCTCCTTTGACAACTGCATGCTGAGCAGGAAAAAGAAAAACTCATCAAACACAAAACGGTTTCTTGCAATGATACAGTTCTCCTCACTTTCCGGAAAATGCATATTTTTTAAAGCAAAATTATATTCACTCAAATGATTACGGACACGGATGTCCTCAGGCAGATACTCCATCTCCAACGGAATCTCCGCCATGGCTGCATGCATTGTCTTTACGATCAGATTATTAGTAATACCCTTTGTCAGACTGTAATGAGGCTGCAACGTCTTTTGTAATGCCTCATATTGCCCCAGGCTAAAGATCTGTGGTTGTTCCATTACAAGCCGCCCCTCTTTCCGGCTTACTTTTCCATAAAAAACATACCAGCCTCCGGGGCGGATCAGGGAACGGATATAAGGACTGCGAAACCAGATCAGTCGCAGTACCTTCGTTTCTCCTTTTACGTCCAAAAGTGCCACCTGCTGGCGGGAATGGGTATTTACGGTGGGAGACTTTTTCACGCAGATATAAAGAGCATTTTTTCTGTCTTCTAATAACTGTTCTACTTCACACAAGGCTGGATATTTTTCATAATCACGGGGAAAATATAGGAGTATATCACCGACGGTGTATACTCCTAACTGTTGAAATAACTGTTCTGTTTTTACCCCGATCCCTTTTATTTCACGAATAGGGGAGTTTAAGTTCATACTGTCTCCTTACTCTACAGAAATGACATAGTAATAAATCGGCTGACCGCCAAACTGTACTTCTACTTCACATTCCGGATAGGTTTCTTCAAAATATTTCTGTAATGCATTGACTGCTTCCGGAAGCACTTCTTCTCCATAATAAATACAGATAAAGGAAGATTCCTCATCAATCATCTGCACTACCATATCTTTTGTAACATCTTCACGATCTGCACCTACAGAAAGAATAGAGGAATCACCGATTCCCATGTAGTCGCCCTCTTTGATTTCCTTGTCGTCAATCACAGTATCACGCACTGCATAAGTAACCTGTCCGGTTTTTACTGCTGCAATCGCTTCCAGCATATTTTCCCGGTTCTCCTCAGGAGATTGCTCTGGAATAAAGTTGATCATGGCAGAAATACCCTGAGGAATCGTTTTGGTCGGAATAACAATGATATCTTTGTCCTCCAACAGCATTGCTGCCTGATTTGCTGCCAGAATAATATTTTTATTATTCGGGAAAATAAAGATATGATCTGCATTGACATGTTCGATCGCATTTAACATATCCTCGGTACTCGGATTCATAGTCTGTCCACCTTCGATCAGATAATCCACACCAAGTCCGTTAAATACTTCGTTGACTCCTTCTCCGATGGAAACAGCAATAAATCCCATATCCTTCTTCGGACCTACAGCTGCTTTTGCTTTTCCTTCCGCTTCTTTTTCCTGTTCTTTTGCGAGTTTCTCTGCGTCTTTGATCAGTTTTTCCTGATGCTCTTCACGCATATTGTCAATCTTAATGCGGCTTAAAGATCCAAAAGTCAGTGCTTTCTGTAATACCAGTCCCGGATCGTTGGTATGTACATGAGTTTTGACAATTTCCTCATCAGCTACCAGTACGATAGAATCACCCATAGACTGCAAGAACGTACGGTACTCGTCCTCTTGCGCTTCTGTCAGCGTTTTATTTAATACAATGATAAATTCCGTGCAGTAACCGAATTTAATCTCAGCCTCTGTCTGTGCGGAAATTTTTACAACACCGGAAGATGCAGGAGCAGCTTCAATTGTATAATCAATCTCTTTTCCAAGGAATGCATCCTGCGCACCTTTCAGAACTTCTACCAGTCCCTGTCCACCAGAATCCACTACACCGGCCTGTTTTAATACCGGAAGCATCTCCGGCGTCAATGCGAGTACACGCTCTGCTTCAGCAATGATAGCAGCAATATACTGCTCCATGTTATAGCTGTCGTCACAGGAAAGTTCCAGTGCCTTCTCAGCAGCGCCTTTGGCAACCGTAAGAATTGTTCCTTCCTTTGGTTTCATAACTGCCTTGTATGCAGTTTCACATGCTTTCTGGAAAGACTCACAAAGAACAATCTTATCAATCTGATCATAATGCTTGATCGTCTTTGTAAACCCACGGAGCAGCTGGGAAAGAATAACACCTGAGTTTCCTCTTGCCCCGCGCAGTGATCCGGAAGAAATTGCTTTTGCAAGATCTTTCATCACCGGTTTCTCCACAGCAGCAACTTCTTTTGCTGCAGAAATAATTGTCATACTCATGTTTGTACCAGTATCACCATCTGGAACCGGAAACACGTTCAGCTCGTTGATCCACTCTTTCTTTGCTTCCAGATTCTTCGCTCCCGCTAAAAACATTTTTGACAGAAGTGCTGCATCTATTGTCTGTATATCCACACTCAATTCCTCCTTAATCAATGACTCTGACACCTTCTACAAAGATATTGATCTTCTCAATCTTCATGCCGGTGAATTCTTCCACTTTATATTTTACAGTGGAAATCAGATTATCTGATACGGTGGAAATACTTACACCGTATGATACGATCACATGGAAATCTAATGTGATCCGGTTATTCTCTTCGATTTTTACTGAGATACCATGATGAAGATAATCCTTTTTTAATAATTTTACAAGACCATCTTTCATATTGACAGCTGCCATTCCTACGATACCAAAACATTCTACGGCCACAGAACCGGCATAGGTTGCGACCACTTCCGAATCTATACTAACCGTTCCAAGAGAATTTTCAAACTGACCTCTCATACTTGCTCCTCCACACTTTTTATTTTCAGGCATATGCTTCATACTGTATATAAAGGCCGATACTCCTTCTTTCATACACGCATTCCTGCCCATATTTTCATATATGACTTATTATACCCATTTTTTCACAAAAAAGGAATAGTGAAATCAAAAATATATCAAGTTTTCGGAATTTTTTTGATTTTTTTCAAAATAATTGTTGCATTATTGTGATTCATCTGATAGAATACATTTGTTGTGAGTTCGCAGAACATACGAGCTTAGTAAACACAAGGAGGTGCAATCATGGCAAAGTGCAGTGTTTGTGGAAAAGGCGCTCATTTCGGAAACAATGTGAGTCATTCTCATAGAAGATCTAATAGAATGTGGAAATCAAACATCAAGAAAGTTAAATGTAATGTTAATGGTACTCCAAAATCATTATACGTTTGTGCTTCTTGTCTGAGATCCAACAAAGTTGAAAGAGCATAAGAAAAACATTGAGATGGCTGGCAGATATCTGCCAGCTATTTTTATCTCAGTGAGAGGTATCTTACATCTGATACAACGTGTATCCCAGCAACAGGAATCCGCCGGAAATCAATATCCCAACAAAATCATTTGGCATAAACAACATCACGATCATACCGATACCAATCCAAAACAGGATAAATCCAGCCAGTTGTTTTGATGTTCTGTTACACATAAAAAATCCCCTGCTCTATCCTACGATACTGCGGGGGATTTTATGATTCAACAAATTATTTTCTTCCAGATTACTTATGTCTCTTCAAAAATTCTGTCCGGATTTAGTCTTCCTCCATATCCAGCATATCTTTCATTTCTTCTGCAGCTTCCTTTTTTGCCTCTTTTCTGGCAGCGGCCTCTTCCGGATTCTTCTTTTCATCCATTTTTTTTACAAATTTATCTACGAAATCCGGAATCATATCCAGAAGCTTTGAAATACCATCCTGATTTTTCACACTGACCAGACGGGTACTTCCATTCTGGATCACCAGAACGGAGCTCGGAGACATCTTGCCCCCGATACCACCACCGCTGTTTTTCTTTTTTTCTCCGCAGAATGCACCGGCACCCATACCAAAAGACACATCCACCAACGGAAGAATGATGGTTTCTCCGACCTGGATCGGCTCACCGACGACTGTTTTGGAAGAAACAAAGCTGTCCATTCCTTTCATCAGAGATTCTACGGTTGTCTGAAATGTATTTTTATTCTCTGCCATTTTCCAATACCTCCTGTTATTTGTTTTCTCTTATCATGTGGATCACACCACGGAGCTTCTTGTCCAGTAACAATCTGATAAGCAATACCACCAGATGAATACAGCATATATGCCCTCGTGTGTATAACTGTCCTTTTATATAATTTTCGTCTGCTTCAAAATCCGGTTTGATCTGCAGCTCTGTCTGATACAAAAACGGTATCATCGCAATTCCACCCAGTACCTGTCCGGTATTTGCCGGATCAGATAAACCAAACTGAAGATGCCCCTGCAATACCCTGGGTCGGATATGCAGCAAAAATGTTTTTAACTTTATCCAGACAGCCGGAATCAGTTCCTGTTCCCGCAAAAAGCGAAAAACTGCTATGCCATTATTTATTTTTTCTTTCGCGGAACCGATCTTTTCCTGAACAGATTTCAATTTGTTCAATACAGACTTTTTTTCTTCTGCACCATTCCCGGCTTTTGACTTTGATTTAAGAATATCTGGTTCTTCTGAAGCATTTTTTTCATTCACTTCAGATGTATATTTTTCAGCATTTACATCTGTTCCCGCCATCTCAGGTTCTGCTTCCGCTGTTTTCCCTTTTGAATCCTGCGCATTTTCTATTGCATCAGAAAGCTCTTCTGCTTCCTGATGTCTTCGAAACTCTTCCCGCTGCTTTGCACGTTTTTCCTGTTCTGATACCTGCTGTACTTCTTTTTTCCGCTTCTTACGCTGCTCTTTCCTGCTTTTGCGCATTTCCTTCTTTTGCTTCTTTTCCTGCTTTTTCCGGGCTTTTACTTCCTTATTTGCTTTTCTGACAGCCACCGCCTCAGGATCGGTCAAATCAATCACAAACCACAAGATTTTCAGCACAGCATGTGCTTTTTCTTTCCAGCGGAATTCAAACCGGATCAGCCAGCCTAACCAACGGGCACGGACAGTATAATCCATCTCATCAATATCCGCATCCACCTTATAACAAACCGGCACAAACAGGATCATAGCCAAGATTCCGATTATAACGCAGAGCACGATGCCGATTATCTTTAATATTAACATAAAAATCATCATGGCTGCGTCACCCCGCTCTCCAGCATAGATCCTCGACCAATCTGCAGATACGAGGGAATGTCAAAATTTCCCTGTTCCCGGTAAACTTCATCAATGATCTTCCGGATCAGTTCCAATGCGGCTCCCCTGCTGCTGCCGATTCCCACAATACACAGCGACTCCTTAGGATAATGACTCTGCTGCAGCAGGACACTTGGAATCACTTCCAGCAGAGTGCTCCCGCATTCCGGTAAATGAATGAGATACACACCTTTATGCGGCATCCCTTTTTCGATCTTATATTTCAAGCGACTGATATGATGCACTTTCTTATCTGTATACAAATAGTTATACCAATACATCCAAATGTTTCCTCAATGTTATTTTAGACTGATATTTTTGCTTATATGCAAACAGAATTAACAAAACCATCTGAAAAAGATTGTTTTGCTAATTCTGTTTTTCCCGGATTCTAAAAATACTTTTTTGTTCCCCACAGATTGCTCCGTTTCAAATCAAGGTACTCATTATAAGCTTTTTCCAGAATCTGTTTCTCATTTGCAAATTTCAGCAGATGATAAGCTTCATGATATTTATAGTATCCGGAATCCACAAAATATTCTTCGCGCTGCGGTTTACTATAATAACTGTCTGCCATCATCAGATACCAATGCACCTGTTTTTCCACTGTATCCTCAGGAACAGTAAATGTATACTGGCTCTTTCCCACATATTTGATAATGGAGGCATCTACGCCAGTCTCCTCTCTGACTTCTCTTGCAGCAGTATCCTTATACTCCTCGCCGGCTTCTACCGTTCCTTTCGGCAAAACCCATCCTTCATATTTGTTACGATAATTCTTATACAATAACAGAATCTTTCCACGGAATATAACCACACCGCCACAACTGGTTGCTTCTATCATTGCAAGCCCTCCCGATGCGGTCTCAAATCTGTTTTTAAGTATACGCTATTTGAGGTTAACTTGCAATACCTTCCCATTGCTTTATTTGTTAAAATATACGTCAAAAATCTGTTTTGTCACAGGCACGGCTGACTGGCTTCCAGAACCGCCATCTTCTACAACCACTGCGATCGCAATGTCTTTGTACCCTTCCTTGCTTCCATATCCGACGAACCATCCGTGACTATCTCCAGCACTGTTATACTCGGCCGAACCGGTTTTTCCATAAGCAGTATAACTCTGACCGTTCAATTTTTTTCCGGTTCCGTTTTCCACCACGCCGCGCATATAATCCTGCAACAGTGCCGCATCGGAAGCAGACAGAAGTTCCCCGTATTCTTTCCCTTTATAATTCTTGACATGTACACCACCGTCATTTTCCACATGATCCACCACATACGGTTCCATGGCAATACCTTGATTGGCGATAGCTCCTGCCACAAAGACCATATGAAGCGGAGACACCAGCGTATCACCCTGACCGATCGCAGTCTGCATGATCTTGCCTTTGTCCGCATCTGCTGTCAGTGTAAAGCTGCTCTTGCTGCCAGCCAGACTGCCCGGCAGTTTCTTATTAAACAGCATATCCTCACAGAGATTACGAAAACCGGAAATATCCAACGACAAACCGATATTTGAAAAAGAAGTATTACAGGAATTCGCGAAGGAATCCTTCAGCGTTTCCTTTCCATGAACCGCTTTATGATAACAATGGATCTCATTGCCATCCACATTCAGTTCACCTTCACAGTCAAAACTATAATCCTGATAGTTTGAATTTTCATGCACATATTCCAGTGTAGTAAAAATCTTAAAGGTTGATCCCGGCGGATATAATCCGGATGTGACACGGTTTAACAGCACACTGCTGTTTTCATCTGACACAATATCGTCCCACCGTTCCGCCAGCGTATTCGGATCAAAGTCCGGTTTTGACACCAGTGCCAGAATCTTGCCTGTCTTTACTTCCATGACAACCACCGCTCCGTCCCGGTCTCCCAATGCCTTGTACGCAGTCTCCTGGACATCATAATCCAGCGTTGTGACCAGCGTATCTCCGATATTCTTCTTGTTTTTCAGATCATTGATAATCTGTGTCAGGAAAAAAGAATGAGAACGCAGCAGATTAAAATTATACTGGGACTCCAGTCCTCCTTTTCCGTTGTTTGTATATCCCACCACATGGGCAAACATCCTGCCGTAAGGATATTCCCGGGTCTCGCTTCCATCATCATTGACCGTTGTCTTTGCAAGTACTGTTCCATCCGCAGTAGTAATATCTCCACGGATTACATGCTCCGCATACAGATCCAGACGGGAATTATAGGAACTATTGATCACACTTTCGCTTTTCACCATTTGGAAATAAATAAAATAGCTGATCATTCCGATAAAAATAGCCAAAAACAAATAGGTAATGATCAAAAATTCCAGATTTCTACCAGATTTCTTCGATCTCCTCACTGAACTGCGAGGACGTTCCGTTTCTTTCTGATCCAGATTCATGACCTCTATACCCTGTCTGACCTGATTTGTTCTTCGGCTTCCGGCTGCTATTTTTCTTCGTCCGGTCGTTCTTTTTCTGTTTTCGTCCTCGATTTTTCTGCTCATTCAATTCTCCTTCTTCGTCCTGCCGCATAATATACAGTCCCTGAATAATGGCAAACATGACAATAGTACACAAAATGGAACTTCCGCCGTAGCTGACCAACGGAAGTGTTAGTCCTGTGGACGGAATAAATTTGATAACACCACCCACATTCAGAAAGACCTGCACACCATACACGCAGCCAAGCCCCAGTGCGATCAGCTTATAAAACTGATCTTTGATCTGCATGGCGATATTTAAAAACATGAGGAAACAACTGAAACATACCAGCACAATGCACACGGCAAAAGCACCACCCATCTCCTCGGAAATAGATGCAAACACAAAATCAGATGCCCCTAGCGGAATCTTATCCGGCATACCCTGGTACAGCCCAAGGCCGAACCATCCACCCGTTCCAATGGCAAACAGCGCCTGTGCTACCTGCCATCCGCCACCATGAATCGACGCAAATGGGTCTTTCCATGCTTCAATACGAACCCGCACATGAGAAAACAGTTTCGAACCGACCAGTGCCGCCAGACATCCCACACCAAGACCGCCGAAAAAATACGATGGCTTCCTCGTTGCCACATACAACATGACCACATAAGTCAGGAAAAAAATCAATGCCGCACCAAGATCTGTGGACAATACAAGGATTCCCACATGAACTGCTGCTGCAATGGTCGTGATGCATACCTGGCGAAAATCCGTCGCCTCATACAGCATGCAGGCCACAAAGAATACAAAAATAATCTTTACAAATTCCGACGGCTGCAATGTCACACCTGCCACAGTAAAAGACAGATGTGCACCGCCGCTCATTTTTCCCATCACAAGCACAATTCCTAAAGCTACAACACCTACGGCGCAGTAAAACCACGTAAATTTGCGCAAAAACTTTAATTTCCGCACCAGCATCGGAACAAATGCCGATACCACCGCTGCTGCAACGGCAATTTCAAACTGCCGCACCGCATTGTCAAAATTCAGTCTTGTCAGAATAATAAATCCGATCAGCATCAGCATGCACATGTGATTTATAACAAGCCGTGCCGCTTTTTTATAGACAATCCGGTAGATTAGGAACAAAAACAGCACAAACAGCACCTGCGCGCCATAAAAAATCAATACTTTCAGTTCCTTCGTCACCGCAAACAATACCATAAAAGCATCCAGATGAATGAGAAACATACAGGTCGTCTGCGTCTTGTACATCCGTTTCTGCCGTTCCTCATTTCTGACTGCCAATACCACATAACTGTACCAGGTATAGATTGCAAAAAGAATGATCATCACATATTTGGATAATTCTGTGATCAAATGTATCATATCTTCTCCTTTTTTTCTAATCAACACCACGACGGAAGTGTCCGTTTGTAAAAGTTCCTTCCTTTGGCGGAAGAATTTCTTTTCCGTTTACGAACGCATCCGTATATTGCTGTAATATATATTGTAGCTCCTGCTCAGTTTCATTCCGGAACACAATCCGGTAAGAGCCGAAAACTAAACCGCGAATTTCCCGCGCCTGGTGGAGCAGGCTGGTTGGTTGGCTGTTATAGATCACATTGTAGCAATGTGTGCAGTTTCTTGACACTTCGAATTGTTTCTGATAACGATCGTTCAGATACAGATGCTCCGGCTGCGATTTACTGCCATTCTTCCTTTCTTTTATACAGGATGCATAATTTTTATAAACACACTGGGCAGAAACCATCAGCGGTGCATAACCATACAGCATCAGCTCTGCCTGGCTGTTCTCCATATGTGTCAGTTCCTTGTGGTTTAATTCCATGGAAGCCGTATATCCGACGAATCCTTCTGCCAGAAAATCTGCTGACGCTTCCCTGGAAAAAACATACAGTCCGGCATCCAATGCCAATTTTTCCACCGGAATACCAAGTGTATCTTTTGCAAATCCAATGCCATCATAGCTACGCACCCAGATCCGGTCAAACTGTTTCCAATCCATGCCTTTTTCCAGAAGCTGTTCAGAAGTTTCCCGCAGCACATGAGGTAATGCATAGGCTGTCTGCTTTCCCGCCTGATGAATCTGTTCTGCAAGTTTTGCAGCATTTCCACATCCATCTAACGTGACCATTGCCACATACGGATGCTTCAGCAACATTGGAAGCTGTTTTTCTGTTGAAATCCATACATTCAAAAATGGCTGACGACTTTTTTTCAAAGAAGCTGGTTCTTCTGTTTGATATGGATTTTGCTTCTGTTCACCTACAGACGGTCTGCGACTTACAGACAACATCTGCTCCTGCAGTTGTTCCAATGCGCTGCGACGCAGCTCATTTAACTGTCCCACCGGAACAAACAGCCCGTCTTCCAGATCAATATCTATGTCTGTCACCGCAAATGGTGTATCTCCGGTCTTGCGTAAGCGCTTTTCCAGTTCTTCTCTGGATAACGGACGATTCTGTGCCTGTCCCGGGCAGGCGCCAGTCGCCATGCCCCACATCAGGCTTTCTGTTTTCACCGGTGCTCCGTTCCCCTGCATTGTCTCCTGCTCACAGACAGCAGCAGACAATTCCATTGGTTTTTCTGCATGCACGACAGCACGCATAACAATCGGCAGTTTTCGTTCCTCTGCCGCTTCATAAGCTGTTTTTGCATCATTGCTGCTGTGAGAAGAATCCGTCAATGTCATCATGGAACGTCCGTTTCGCATTTCATAATAACCTTTTGTAAATCCATTCCGGTTTCCAAGACAGAGCAGACGCTCCATATCAGCTGCTTCTACTTTATAATCCTCCGGTGATTCTTCATACAAATCCAGATATTTTCGATAAATAGAAGTCACTCCGGCTGCATACTCCAGTTTTTTCATTCTTCCTTCAATTTTGAAAGAATAAATACCGGATTCACACAGCTCCGGTAACAGTTCAATCGTACACAGGTCTTTTGGGCTCAACGGATATTTTTCTTTTTTATGAAGTACATTTCCTCTGTCATCCGTCACCTGATACGCAAGACGACAGGGTTGTGCACATCGTCCACGATTACCGCTGCGTCCCCCCAGCATACTGCTCATCAGACACTGTCCGGAATAACAATAGCACAATGCCCCGTGAATAAAGCTTTCAATCTCCACACCCGTTTCATCATAAATACGCCGGATTTCCGCACTGGAAAGTTCTCTGGCTGTAACGATCCGCTCTGCGCCATGATCCATCAAGAATTTCGCTCCGGCTACATTTGCCACAGACATCTGGGTACTTGCATGTAATGCCAGACCGGGAAAATTTCTGTAAATAAACTGAAATACACCATAATCCTGCACGATCACAGCATCCAGACCATATTCGTACAACGGTTTCAGATAAGTAAATAGTTCCGTCTCAATTTCTTTGTTTTTTAACAATGTGTTTACAGTAAGAAAGATTTTTTTTCCACGTAAATGTGCAAAATCCAAAGCCTCCCGGATATCGCTCTGCGTAAAATTCTTTGCAAATGCCCGTGCACCAAACTTATCGCCTCCGAGATACACTGCATCTGCCCCTGCATTTATAACTGCCTTACAGATATCCAGAGAACCCGCCGGTGATAACAATTCATGTTTCATCACTTTTTATGTCCTTCCAGTTTTTCAAGTCTTACTTCTGTCTCTGCCAGTTCCTGTTTCAGTTCCGCCAGGTCTTTTTCTTTTTCCTGCAGCTCCTGTTCCAGCTGGTCAATCAGTTCCTGTGCCGTCACCAACTCATCTGCAATATTGATATGAATAAAGATTGGTTTCAGATCAGCCGGAAGGCAACGATATTCGTCCGCATCTTCCATCTGCCGCATTACCCGGTTCACACAGGATGCAATTCGCTGAATATGGGTTTCATCGTCATATCCTCCCATAGTCAGCACTTTTCCGCCAATCACAACCTGCACCATTGATTTCTTTGTCATTTCCATTCCCTTCTTTTTGCTTCGATTCCGCATTTTACTGTTTAAAGTGTTCGATGGCAAGAGCGGTCGCCACCCTCCCCTTCGGTGTCCGGTTCAAAAATCCATTTTTCACCAGATACGGTTCGTACACATCCTCAATCGTTCCGGAATCTTCGCCTACAGCTGCTGCCAACGTCTCCAGTCCCACAGGACCGCCCCCAAACTTCTGAATGATCGTCATCAGAATGAGCCGGTCATTTTTATCCAATCCACAGCGATCCACTTCCAGAAGATCTAATGCAAAAGAAGCTACTTCCTTCGTAATCACACCATCATATTTTACCTGTGCAAAATCACGGACGCGTTTCAGCAGACGGTTTGCCAGACGTGGGGTACCACGGGATCGTTTTGCCAGTTCCGCAGCACCTTCCGGTTCTATCTCCACCTCAAGTTTTTTTGCAGACTGTACAATAATGGTCTGCAATTCCTCCGGAGTATAAAATTCCAGATGTTGGATCACTCCAAAGCGATCCCGCAGCGGTGCAGATAAAAGTCCTGCCCTGGTAGTTGCTCCCACCAGCGTGAATTTTGGAAGATCCAACCGGATGGAACGGGCAGAAGCCCCCTTTCCGATCATAATATCAATGGCATAATCTTCCATCGCCGGGTACAATACCTCTTCTACCTGGCGGTTTAACCGGTGGATCTCATCCACAAATAATATATCATTTTCCTGCAGGTTACTTAAAATAGAAGCCATCTCTCCGGGCTTTGCGATCGCCGGTCCTGAGGTGATCTTCATATGTACACCCATCTCATTGGCAATAATCCCGGAAAGCGTTGTTTTACCAAGTCCCGGCGGACCGTAAAACAGCACATGATCCAACGGTTCCTGTCGTTGACATGCCGCCTCTATATATACACGCAACGTGCTTTTTATTTTTTCCTGTCCGACGTATTCTTCCAGAGACATTGGGCGCAGACTGAATTCTGTCTGCATATCTTCTTCCTGAACCTGCGTCGAAATCACTCGTTTTTCCATGAATTTCCTCGTTTCAATCACTCTAGTCGTTTTTAACAGAATCCCTGCTTCAGGCAGAAATACGTTTTTCATATCAAACTGAAATACGATCTATAAAAATGCCATATTTTTCAGTGCTGCCTTCAGCACACGTTCCACATCACTGTCTTCTGTAATTTCAATGCCGGAAAGCACTTTTGAGGCTTCTGTAGCACTGTATCCCAGGGCAACCAATGCATCTGCGGCTTCTTTTCGGATACGGTTATTGCTGCCGGATACAGGATTGGATGCTTCCACTTGTTCAAATCCATTTTCAATAACTTCCTCCAGATCAATCTTATCCTTCAGCTCGATGATCAGCCGTTTTGCCGTCTTGCTTCCAACACCAGGTGCTTTAGATATCGTCTTAACATCCTCTGCTACAATCGCATATCTCAAGTCATTAGCTGACAGCACTGACAGCACTGCAAGACCGCCCTTAGGGCCAATGCCGCTGACATTGATCAGCAATTTAAACATCTCCAGTTCATCTCTGCTTGGAAATCCGAACAGAGAAAAGGCATCTTCCTTTACATACAGATAAGTATAGATTTTAATCTCTTCCCCTCTGGTCGGAAGTACGTCCAACATTCTGGCTGAAATCCGGATATTATACCCGATTCCATGATTTTCCACAACGATCTGGTCTTCGCTGATTTCTTCCAAAGTTCCTTTTATATATGAATACATCAAAAAACTCCATCTTAGAGGCGCTTTCTTTTTAAATCTGTTTTTATTTCTGATCAGGGTGTCAAAACACCCAACTCTTGATTACACAGATTGCTGAAATGCCTCTATATTAATTTTATTCGTTCTGTTATTTTGTCTGGGTGTCAAACTGGGCTTCTTCCCCGCCTTCCACTTCCACTACCACTTTATTTGGCAGGCATACAATAGTTTCCCCATTCGATGAAATCGCATGCTGATTTACGCATAACTTATCCGGACAATCTGCCGAAATCATATCTGCTTTTCCGTTTTCAATTACAAGTGTATTTGTCACAGTACCTTCCGCATTTTTAATTTGAATCTTCTTTGCTTTCTCCCCTGTCGTATACAGGTCATAAGTACCATACACCGTTCCATCCACCGTCACTTTTACCTGTGCGCCGGGTGTACTCTGCAGTTTCTGAAACACAAAGTACCCAATCACTGCTGCTGCAAAGATAATAAGCAATAATAAAATTTCTTTTTTACCGACTTTTTTGTCCATGGTTATGCCCTGCTTCCAATATAATAGAAACCTTTACATTCATCCAGACGGACCGGAATGATCTGGCCGATCAGCTCCCTGCTTCCAGGAAAATGAACGACACTATTGTTGCCGAGACGCCCGGTTAACAGACTGTCATCCTGGTGGTTGACGCTCTCCACCAGTACATCCTGTATCTGACCGGTCAATACCGCAGATTTTTCTGCCGCAATCTCCTGTACTTCTTTTAACAGACGGTCAAACCTTACTTTTACCACATCTTCCGGCACCTGATCTTCCATTTTTGCCGCCGGAGTACCGGTACGTTTGGAGTAAATAAAAGTAAATGCACTATCGTAACGTACTTTTCGTACTACATCCATGGTTTCCTCAAAATCTTCTTCTGTCTCACCCGGGAATCCCACAATGATATCTGTGGTCAGCGCAATATCCGGCATTGCAGCACGGATTTTCTCCACCAGCGTCAGATACTGTTCCTTATCATAATGACGATTCATGATTTTTAACAGACGGCTGCTGCCGGACTGTAACGGCAAGTGCAGATGTCTGCAGATTTTCTTTGATTTTGCCATAACAGCGATCAGTTCATCCGAGAGATCTTTCGGATGCGAAGTCATAAACCGGATCCGTTCCAGTCCCTCAATCTGTTCAATCTGCTCCAAAAGCTGTGCAAAAGTAATTGGTTGATCCAGATTCTTTCCATAAGAATTGACATTCTGTCCAAGCAGCATAACTTCCACAACACCATCCGCCACAAAGTTCTCAATTTCACGGATGATCTCCCGCGGCTCTCTGCTTCGCTCCCGGCCTCTTACGTACGGCACGATGCAGTAGCTGCAGAAATTATTGCAGCCAAACATGATGTTAACACCACTCTTAAAACGAAATTTACGCTCATTTGGCAGCTGTTCTACAATCTGATCGGTATTTTCCCACACATCCACAACCATCTTATTATTTTCAATGGACTGTACCAGCAATTCCGCAAACTTGAAAATATTGTGTGTACCAAAGATCAAATCTACGAAACGATAACTCTGTTTGATTTTTGCAACAACTTTCTCCTCCTGCATCATACAGCCGCACAGTGCGATCATCATGTGTGGATTTTTTTTCTTATATCCATGCAGATAACCAAGCCGTCCGTATACTTTATTGTTCGCATTCTCACGAACAGTACAGGTATTATAAATAACAAAATCCGCATCCTCAGATTCAGATTCCTGATACCCGATGGCATTTAAAATACCACATAATTTTTCAGAATCACGGGCGTTCATCTGACAACCAAAGGTATTCACGCAGAACGTCATCTTTCTACCTGCTTCTTTCTCCATTTGAGCCACCAAAGTCCGAGCCTTTGCTATAAAATAATACTGACGCAGTGGTTCCTCTGCCGGTGGATCCAGTGTCAGATCAATCTGATTAATAAAATGTTCTATCTGCATATGTTTATCCTTATCTATTTTTTATTATTCAACCAGGAACATTTGTTCCGTAGTCGTGAACTGAATAAGTATACCACATCTTACTTTCTTTTTTCAATAGTAATACACATGTACGGTCCGATGCATAGCTGTCAGCACTGTCTGCATCCGTTTCATCAGGTTTTGACGCACAGAGATTTCAAAGGGCAGTTCTTTCGTTGTATAATCCTTATTGATTGCTTTTCCAATGAATAAGTTTACTGTGGTACAGTTTTCCATCAGATAGCAGACCAGTCGGGTGGCACCATTATCACGACTCAGTTCCTCAAAAAATTCTTCTGATACCTCATCCTGCTGATACTGTTCCAGCAGATCAATCGCTTTATTTAATGTAAGGACACCTTCTGTCACCAGGTCAATACCCTCAATCTTTGCCGTGGGCGGAATCTCCGGATCCAACACGCCGACAGATGTAATGAGACGGGTGCCAAGCTCCCGTGCCACGATCTGGCTGGTAATGCCACCGGAAACAATCTTAATACCTTCCTGTTTCATAAAGTCCTGCACCATCCGGGCATCGTCTGCTTTGTTCTGTGGCGGACCGGTCAGAATGTTCACGATTTCTTCTTCCATGATCCGTGCTACAGCAATCGTCGTATCATCACTGCACATGCCGCCATACAGATCCGCGCAGGCCTTGTTCATCATATCTGCCATCTGAGCTGCTGTACGAGTCTTATCCGCGCAGGTTTCACAGCAGTTTGCCAGTGCATTCCAGTCCCAGCGATAGTTCATGATATCTCCGGTACCGCAATACAGACAGCCGTCACTCATAATTGCCAGAGCATCCCCCGGGACCGTCTGAAAGCGACATTCCCGGATCTTTTTTCCTTCAATTTTGCGATAAGAAAAAGGCAGCGCTTTCAATTTTCCCTGACGAATCAGAATGCATTCCGGATTATCATATTCCGCTACATAAATTTCTCCGGTGTGATAAACCTGAATAATACTGAAGGTTGAATACGCCACTCCATTTATGGAAGACAGCGGCAGCGTCTTGGCAATGGTAGCTACAACCTCGTCAATGGTCATATCGTTGTACATCATGGTAGCAATAATCTTGGACGTCAGTGTCGCCAGGATATTTGCACGGATCCCGCTTCCCATGCCGTCTGCCAGAATCAGGATCCGGGAATCTTCCTTGTCCACGATTTCAACTTTATCCCCACACAGCTCTTCTCCGTAGTGGTTCAGGCTTTTATATGCCATGTCAATTGCGAACTGTTTCATATGTTTCCACGCCCCCTTTAGCTTTCCAGCAATGTATCCCTCAGCTTCGTCAGAATCGCCTTCGTCTCTGCCGTAGTCTCGCCCAACAAGCCTGCGATTTCCTGTGCTGTTGTCATCTGCTTTTCTACCACAGCCTGCGCCAGTTTTACGGTATTCAGTTTCTGTTCCAGCATGCGTTCCGCCTGTTTTTCCTCTGCAGACACATCCTCGATAATGGCCAGTACCCGGTCAGAACTCGGAATATATACGATGGTCTCCAGCACTGTCATATTGTATTGTTCCCATTTTTGTTTTACCCGCAGTTTATTTTCATGAGTATGGTATACTTCCTCGAAATCTTTTGTATCGATCAGTTCAAACAGATACATTCTCAACGCATCCTGACGGGATGTATGAAATACGTCTTCCGCCCGACGGTTAAATTCTCTGATCCGCATCTCCTTGTCAAAGATAAAGATCAGATTCGGTGTGGTTTCCATAACAACGTTTGCCTGGGAACGTGCGTTTTCATAGGAACGGATCAGACACATGGCTGCTTCTGCTTTTCCCTGATAGATTGCAATCGCTTTTTCCCGGCAGGTCATATAGCCACAGGCTCCACAGTTAAATTCCGTGGTACTGTTACTCTTTCCGATCGTCTTCAATATTTCTTTGATCTCCGCTTCTGTCGGCATTTTATCTACTACCTGGCGCGGCACATAAGTACGCTCCAATTCCTCTTTTGGCAGTGTAATATAGGCAGGTGGTGCCGCAAGCAGGGCATTGTTTTCAATACTCATAGTTGCTTTAAAACGAAAACCACGGCGTTTATCCACGCCCGGGCCGTTGACACACCCACCGGCGCACAGGTTCAGTTCTACAAAACAGTGATCGATATAGCCTCGTTTCATACTGTGCAGAAATTCTCGACAGCTCTTAATACTGCTGACCGTCAGTTTTTTATATGTTCCCGGTGCACCACAGACATCCACTGCCCGGATAATACCGTTTGTAATAGGATAAAGCTGGTTTACCATAGGATCCTGATTTGCAAAAGGACGGGACTCACAATGTTTTAAGTCAATCCCTTCTTCCTCCAGCCATTTTTGCAATTCATTAAACTCAATTACTGCATCCACACAGCCACGGGTTCTGCTATCTGCCTCGGCCTCCATTTTTTTTGCCACGCATGGACCAATAAATACCACCTTCGTATGCTGTCCCATGCGGTCTTTGATCCAGCGCCCGTGAGCGATCATTGGTGAAACCACCGGTGCCAGATAAGGAATCAACATTGGATAATGCTTCTCTACCAGATAGACAATCGCCGGACAGCTTGTGACAATGATATTGTCCATCTTTCCTTCCTTCATAAGACGCACATATTCCCGTGTAATAATCGCAGCCCCCTCTGCCGTCTCACGCACCTGGGAAAATCCGAGCTTCAGCAGTGCATCCACGATCTGACCGGAGTCTTCGTAATCCAAAAGCCCGCGGTAAGATGGATCCAACGAAACTACCACACGCTCTTTTTTATACAACAGGCTTTTCACATACGCCAGGTCGCTGTCAAAGGTCTTCGCCTCCTGAGGACAGATTTCCATACAGTGTCCACAGTAAATACACATATCTGTAACAATCTGTGCCTGTCCTTGTTTGATACGGATTGCTTTAACATCACAATTTCTCAGACATTTATAACAATGCGCACAGTTTGCATCCTGAAAATTAATTACATTCATATTCTGATTCCCCCTCCATGGATTTATTTTACCATTAATCACCAGTGAAATGAAGTCTCAGAAAAGCTATTTTTTATAAGAAAAAAGGAACGTACCATCTTTGATCGCACATTCCTTTTTCACTATTTCCAGCCGTTTCGCAAAGTATTAATCCTGCAATTCCTGAATCATTTTCCAGAGTGCCTCAGCACTGTTGAAATTTTCCGGTTTTACATAAGCTGCCGGAATCACGATATCAAACTCATCACTGATATCACTGATAATTTGCAGAATATCAAATGAATCTAAAATGTGATCATCTACCAGTGCCTTCTCATTTTCAAAATCCACATCTTCTTTAATGTCATTTAACAGTTCCAATAATTCTTCCATGTTGCAAAATCTCCTTTTTCTACTTCATTTATTCTCAGAATCTTTTTAATACTTTATTTAGAAAGATTTCGGGAGTACATCCTAGATATTTATATCACTTGTTTCCATTGCATCTCTCACCAGCGTAAGGTACCCATTTTCATCTTTCAGATAAACCCTAGGCAATGTCCGGCTCAAAAACAGATAAATTCCTTCTGTCACTGAATATGCACCTACATTTTCAAAAATTAGTGTATCACCAATTTCCAAATGATTCAATTCCACCTCTCTGCAGAGAATATCTGATGTTGTACACAGACTTCCGCAAAGACACCACGTGTTTTTTTCCGGCCTTTCATCCTGTTTTGATGTGTTCTTATGATGTTTTATGATTGGAGTCTTCATCCCCATCATCTGCCCTAAATAAGTCAGATGGTTCATTCCACCATCCAGAATGCAATAATGTGCATTTCCCACGGTTTTCAAATCTGCAACATTTGTATAATATGTTCCACATTCGGCTGTGAAAAACCGCCCCATCTCAATCGTCAGATCTACTTGTTGTGCCACCTGTTTTAAGGTATCTTTCAACTCTTTCACAGGATACAAAGTATCTTCAAAATCATCATCCTCAAAATACGGAACCGCAAAACCCGGTCCATATTCCAGTTTTTTTAATTTCAGACCACATTTATTTTGAATCTCTTCAAATAATTCCAGCAGCATCTGAAGTTCTTTTATCTTTCTTTTGGCCCGTTTTCGTTGTGTACCGACAAAATAATGTATTCCTGTAAAATTCAAACTTGTGTATTTGCTTTCTCTGCACTGCAGAATCGTAAGCAAATCCTCTTTGGACATTCCGAACTGGGAACCGGAATTCAGTCGAAGAATTACTTCTGCCTTCTCACCAGCAGCTGCTGTTTCAACGACCTGTTGGATCAGATCTGCCTGACGGACAGATTCCGCTGTAAATGTACCAACTCCATATTCATAGGCTTCTTTGATATCCGGGATTTCTTTGTTGACACCGGAATAAATAATTCTGGATGCATCTACCCCAAGCTTTTTACAGATTGTAAGTTCTCCCGGGCTGCAGACCTCTAATTTATCCACACACGTTATCATAGCCGGTACAAAAAACGGATTTGCTTTCATCGAATAACAAAGTGATACTGTTTCCCCGACAATCTCTTTGATTTGTGCAACCCGCTTCTTCAGAGCTGCCGTATCAAACACAAATGCCGGCGTATTACTTTTTAAAATGTCTTGCATGTAAACTCTCCTCGTACAACTTCATTAATTTATTTCTGTCAATCTTTCCATTCTTGGTCATTGGCATTTCCGCAAGCCGCAAAGCCATATTGGGAATCATATAAGGCGGCAATGCACCACGTAATAGTTTTATGAGCTGCCGTTTTTCGCATTCTCCGGTATAAAAAAGCAACAAGCGCTCTTTTTCAGCTTCATAAATGCAGCAGGATCTGCTGATCCCATTTACTGCATTGGCTGCCACTTCAATTTCACCAAGTTCGATTCTGTGCCCCAGATGTTTGATTTGAAAATCTTTTCTGGAAATGTATACAAGATTTCCCTCTGCATCATATTTTGCCAGATCACCGGTTCTGTAAATCCGTTCATCATACAGGTGATTCAATGGGTTCTGTACAAATACCTGCGCCGTTTTATCCGGTGCATTATAATACCCCAAAGCCAGTTCTGAACTGCTGACACAGATTTCCCCGTTCATTCCTGCTTCCGTTACTTCCTGATCTGTCTCATCCAAAAGAAAGACCCGTTCATTCGGAAAAGATTTTCCAATAGGTATCACATCTGTAAGTTCATATTTATCTGCCGGATCCAGCACATAATACGTGCAGTTGCATGTAACTTCAGTTGGTCCGTACAGATTTACAAACATCGCCTGCGGCAAATACTTTTTCCATACTCTGTAATGTTTTACCGGAAGCACTTCTCCACTGAAAAGAACCTTTCGGACAGTGTCCGGTGTCCGATAATCAAATCCATTCATAACAGATACAAAACACATCGCGCTGACCGCCCAGGTAAGTACTGTCATCTTACTGTCAGCCATATAATCCATCAACGTAGTAGGATCACTGAAATATTCTCTCGGAATGATCTGTACTTTGGCACCGGTCAAAAGACCGGTATAAATATCCTTTACAGAAACATCAAAATCAAACGGTGCCTGATTTCCTATAATATCTTCCTTGGTAATATCAAACGTATCCGCATAAATCCGGATAAAATCAATCACCGCTCTGTGACTGACCGCGACTCCCTTTGGTAAACCTGTACTTCCGCTTGTAAAATTAATATACAAAGGATTCCGATCCGTATGCTTTTTTCTTATCTGTTTCAAAAGTTTCTGATCCATTTCCATTTCATTCAGACAATTTTCTGCTAACAAAATTGTTGTGTTCCGGACATCACCGCCCATTTCACCTACGCAGTTTCTGATTTTTTCCAGATTTTCTTCCTTTGTAACAATCACTTCCGGCTGCAGCACCTTCAGAATCTGCCGCAGTCTCACATCCGGCTGACGCAGATCTAACAGACAGTACGGACATCCTGCATATACAGCTCCAAGCATAATACTTAATGTGGCACAGCTTTTTTCCATATAGATTGCTACCGGAAATGTTCCTGTCATCCATTTTCGCAGATATGTTCCACTTTTTTGTGCATACGTTTTTAACTGCGTAAAGGAATATTTTTCTTTCGGATCTGCAACTGCAATTTTTTCTCCAGCCTGTCCTTCCATATGTTCCAGCCATTCTAATACATTCGTCATTTTGTTTCCTCTTTTTTCTATCTATTATCATATCCCGGAAGATAGGATGCTACAATATCTTTGACAGATTCCATATAAGCATCCTCACTGTAAAAATATTGAGACATATCCTCTCCCGCCTCACGGCTTAATACAAATTTTGAAAAAGCATTACAAAAAACCTCAGAACCGGTTTTATTTAAATGCTCAAAATTTGACAGATACTCCGGACAAATGGAAAACAGATCCGGTTTTACCAGATTAAAATCATAATAATCAGCACCGTACTTACTGCATATACCAGTGATTTTATGGTTGATCGCAAAATAATCGTTTGCACCATATGCAGCAATATCATACGGCGCTTTTGGCGTATTCACAACCATAAGATCTACTCCATTTTCCTGACAAAGTTTGCACATAGCCTCTAATTCCTTATAAGCCTTATCAGAAATTTTTCCTGAATAAGCCTTTTTCGTATTATTTTCAGCAGCAGTATTGTAATCAAAAACACCACTGGAATACGCATATCCCTTTCCGATATATTCCATATATCCAGCCACTTTTTTTGAACTGGCATTCGCATCTTTGCTTTCTTTCCTGATTTTCAGATTTTCTGCAATCTTTTTCGGTTCAAAATCAACTCCATTATAGACCCACGGGAAAAAATATGTCAATGACGCTTCTGTATTGAAATTTTCACTGTTTGTTACATAATTCCAATCCAGTCTCAGTTTTTCCAACAATGAGCACCCATAGTTTCTTGCTCTTGCGAAAGTAGCTCTTGCATTTGCATTCTGCGTCAGCTCCAGAGATGGGATTCCGAAGATCAGTACCGCTCTTTTTATATGTTTTTCCTGAATGGCTGCCGTTAATGCTTCTTTGGTCTGATCCAATGGCTGCCCCGGCGTTCCCATATTAAAAGAATTCCATCCGGTATTTTCATCTATAATATATGGATTAAATGTCATCTGTGAAAACGAAGAACCTAAATATACCGTATCTATTTTTTCTGTTTTACGGAAATCCTTCCACATAACTTCACTTGGGCCATTTGCTTTTACAAGAAAATAACTCAGCAACAAATTCATCAATATGAACAGAATGACAAATAATATCACTTTTATACCCTTAATAATTCGCATACATAAAACCTCCTGCGTCAACTGCAAAATTAAACGATTCTAAAATCATGAAAATCATTCCAAAATAAAGCAGCCAGCGCAATACCAACGGTCGATTATCCAATAACGTGATGGCATCCTTTCCTCTTTCTTTTATAACACTGTCAGCAAAGACAATACACAATGCCACAGTCACGATGACATACGCTTTCGTTGGCATTATTTTCAGTATCGGTCCCAGAAATTCATCCAATTGGCTCATCTGAAAATTGAAAATTGTGTTTTTCATACACAGAAAACAGTCTCTGATGTCATAAATCCGGTCAAAGTACCATCCAATATTTACAATTATAAAAGTACGGATTATCCGGAACAGATAAAACGCCTTACTTTTTACATTAATGTGCAATCTTTCTGTCATTTTTGCAAACAACGGTGCACAAATATCCGAAACAGCAATTACAATACCATTATAAAGTCCCCAGAAAATAAAATGCCATTGGGAACCATGCCAGATACCAACAAGGAAAAATACCAGAATATTTGCAATAGATGCCGGAAGTACACGCCCAAAATGAACATTCAGATGCTTTTTCGCCCATTTTCCAAATTTTTGCATAGGTGCCGTAAGTGCAAACGGATAGAATACATAATCTCTCATCCATGCACCGAGAGAAATATGCCATCTCCGCCAGAAATCTCCCAATGAAACGGAAAAATACGGCTGCCTAAAGTTTGGCATCATTTTAATTCCAAACAATTCAGCAACACCCATAACGATATCGATGCCACCGGAAAAATCCGCATATTGCTGTGCAGAATACAATAAGATTGCAAACACGATTGCAGAACCCGGTGTTTTTTCCGTAGGTGCATCCAAAATATTTGCAATTTCATGAACCAGCAGATTTGCAATTGTATATTTTTTTAATAATCCAAACAGAATTAAGATCAACGCTCTTTTGCAACGATACCAATCCAGCGTGTGTCTGCCATACAACTGCTCTTTCATCTGGTCATACCGATTGATCGGTCCCTGAATCAGTTGCGGAAAAAATGAAACAAACAGCAAAAAACGAAAAGGATTCTTTTCCGCTTCATATTTTTCAAAATAAATGTCTACCAGATATCCTATGGAAATAAACATATAAAAAGAAATGCCCAACGGTATTAGAAAACCTTCAAAAAAAGGATGCAGATATTTCAATACTGCCAACATTCCAAAATTAATAACAATGATTGTCCAGAGAATCATTCTCCGTTTCTTATCAAATGCAGCTTTTATTTCCTTTCTTCTGGCTCTGTCAATGCTTTTGTCTTTTCGGATTTTATGATACTGGTCAGAAAATCGCATCAGCCATATGCCACCCATAAAAACACTCACTCCGGTAACTGCCATAAAAATCAAATTGGAAATACCCGAATAAGCATAAAATGCAATGCTGAACAGAAGCAGGCAGACCCACTGTTTCTTTCGAAATATAGTATAATACAGTACTAACAAAGCAATTATAAATATAATAAATGCAGCTGAAAATAAATTCATAAAAAACTCTCCTTCAATACTTCTCGAATCATTTTAGCACAAATATGACATTTTATCTTTTAATTTTTTCTTATAATTATTGTATCCTTTCTCAATGTACTTCTATCATTTCTTTTTTCATAGTTAAAAAAGAGCCGCTGCAAATGCAACGACTCCTTTTATAAACATTCGTATCCTCTCATAAAAGAGATATAAATCATTATTAAATCTATTTATTTACGGTACGTTTTACATAAGTGGTATGTAACAGCTCATGTGCTTTATGGCTGCCCGGTTCACCCAGATACGTATCATATAATTCAATGATTGCCGGATTCTCATGTGATTTACGGATTTTGTTCTTTTTATCCAGGTTATAAAGTACTTCTGCACGCTTTGCACGAATATCCACGGTATTGCGTACATATCCCGGCTGCTGCGGCTGACCGCCACCATTGACACATCCGCCAGGACAGCCCATAATTTCAATAAAATGATACTCTGCCTCACCGGCTTTTACTTTCTTCAACAATTCTTTTGCATTTTTCAATCCGGAAACAACCGCAACTTTCACATCCATACCTGCTACATTGTAAACAGCCTCTTTGATTCCCTCGATACCACGTACATCTGTAAAATCAAGTTTTGCAAGTTCTTCGCCGGTCAGTTTTTCTACTGCAGTACGAAGAGCTGCTTCCATAACACCACCGGTTGCGCCAAAAATGACTGCTGCTCCGGTTCCAAGACCCAACGGCATATCGAATTCTTCGTCCGGAAGATCTGTAAAACGGATACTTGCACGTTCGATCATGCGGCCAAGCTCTCTTGTTGTGATAGCGATATCTACATCCGGAACACCTGCACCGTTCTCATCCTCTCTACCGATTTCAAATTTCTTTGCAGTACAAGGCATAACGCTGACAACCACCATTTTTTCTTTCGGGATTCCCATTTTCTCTGCATAATAGGATTTGGCAATGGCACCAAACATCTGCTGCGGAGATTTACAGGAAGATAAATTCTCTGTCATTTCCGGGAAATAGTGCTCACAGTATTTGATCCAACCCGGAGAACAGGAAGTGATCAGCGGTAATACGCCACCATTCTGTACACGATCCAGGAATTCATGCGCTTCTTCCATAATGGTAAGATCGGCAGAGAATGTGGTATCAAATACTTTATCAAAGCCAAGTCTGCGCAGTGCTGCTGCCAGTTTACCTTCTACATCAGTACCGATCGGCATGCCAAATGCTTCCCCGAGTCCTGCGCGGACTGCCGGTGCGCACTGAACTATCACATATTTCTCCGGATCAGCAATGGCTGCAAATACTTCTTCCGTATTATCTTTCTCATATAGTGCACCTGTCGGACATACTGCGATGCATTGTCCACAGGATACGCAGCTTGTATCACCAAGATCCATATCGAATGCAGTTCCGATATAAGTCTTGAATCCACGCTCATTTGCGCCGATGACACCCACACCCTGTACTTTTTCGCAAACTGCACTGCACCGTCTGCACAAAATACATTTGTTATTATCTCTCACCATATGGGCTGCACTGGTATCCAATTCATATTTATTACGCTCACCATCATAGTAAGCCTCATCATCTACTTTGTACTCACGGCATAATGTCTGAAGTTCACAGTTACCACTGCGGACACAGGACAGACACTTACGATCGTGATTGGATAAAAGAAGCTGTAATGTCTTTCTTCTGGACGCAATAACCTTCGGTGTATTTGTCCAAACTTCCATTCCTTCGTTGATTGGATATACACAGGCTGTCACCAGACTGCGAGCCCCTTTTACTTCCACCACACACATACGGCAGGCGCCGATCTCATTGATTTCTTTGAGGTAACATAACGTCGGGATTTCAATCTGTGCAAGGCGAGCCGCCTCAAGAATCGTGGAACCCTGCGGTGCGGATACCTCTCTTCCGTTTATTTTAATTGTAATATTTTCCATGATTGATTCCTCCGTTACTCTTTATAAATAGCGCCAAAACGACACTTATCGATACAGGTTCCACATTTCACACATTTACTTGTGTCAATGCTGTGTGCCACTTTTACCTGACCTTCGATAGCATCTACCGGACAGTTACGTGCACATAATGTACAACCTTTACATTTCACAGGATCAATCTTATATGTAATGAGTTTCTTACATACACCAGCCGGACATCTCTTGTTTACGACATGCTCAATATATTCGTCACGGAAGTAACGAAGGGTAGAGAGAACCGGGTTCGGTGCAGTCTGTCCCAGACCACAGAGTGCATTGTCTTTGATGTAGTAGCACAGCTCTTCCATCTTATCGATGTCCTCTAAGGTTCCTCGTCCGTCTGTAATCTTCTCTAATAACTCCAGCAGACGTTTCGTTCCGACACGACATGGCGTACATTTACCACATGATTCATCTACGGTAAACTGCAGGAAGAATTTTGCAATATCTACCATACAGGTATCTTCATCCATAACGATCAGACCGCCGGATCCCATCATTGAACCAATGCTGATCAGGTTATCGTAGTCGATTGGAATATCAAAATGCTCTGCAGGGATACATCCGCCGGATGGTCCACCGGTCTGAGCTGCTTTAAATTTCTTGCCATTTGGAATACCACCGCCGATATCTTCAATAACAGTACGCAATGTCGTTCCCATCGGGATTTCTACCAGTCCGGTATTATTGATTTTTCCACCAAGTGCAAATACTTTTGTTCCTTTGGATTTTTCTGTACCCATGGAAGCAAACCACTTTGGTCCGTTGATGATAATCTGCGGGATATTAGCCCATGTCTCAACGTTATTTAAAATGGTCGGACTCGCAAACAATCCTTTAACAGCCGGAAATGGCGGTCTCGGACGCGGCTCGCCACGGTTTCCTTCGATGGATGTCATCAGTGCGGTCTCCTCGCCACAGACAAACGCACCCGCACCGAGACGAAGTTCGATGTCAAAATCAAATCCACTCTCAAAAATATTTTTGCCAAGCAGTCCGTATTCTCTTGCCTGGTTAATCGCAATCTGCAGACGTTCTACCGCGATCGGATACTCTGCACGCACATAAATGTAACCCTGATCTGCACCGATAGCATAGCCCGCAATAGCCATAGCCTCAAGTACAACATGTGGATCACCTTCCAGAACAGAACGATCCATAAATGCACCCGGATCTCCCTCATCGGCATTACAACAGACATATTTCTGCACATTTCCACGGTTTCCGGAAGCAAATCTCCATTTCAGACCAGTCGGGAATCCTGCACCACCACGTCCTCTTAAACCACTGTCTAAAATTGTCTGGATAACTTCATCCGGAGTCATCTCTGTCAGAACTTTTCCAAGTGCTTCATAGCCGCCGGTTCCAATATATTCATCAATGCTTTCCGGATTGATGACACCACAGTTTCTCAATGCGATTCTGTGCTGTTTTTTATAGAAAGTTGTCTCATTTAAGGATTTGATTCCTTCCGGCGCCTGAGCCTCATGGTATACGAGACGTTCCACGATACGACCTTTTAATAAATGCTCGGAAACAATCTCCTCAACATCCTCCGGACGTACTTTGGAATAAAACACTGCCTCCGGATAAACAATCATAACCGGTCCTTCTGCACACAGACCATGGCATCCTGTTTTAACAACCGCTACTTCATTTTGTAATCTATTTTTCTTTAATTCCTCTTTTAAAGTCTGAATAATCTGCTGACTTCCGGAAGAAGTACATCCGGTTCCTCCACAGACTAATACATGTGAACGATACATTTAGTCACACCCCCATTACATATTCTCATCTACGTGAAGTAAATATTTATCCAACACCTGACCTCTTACAAGATGCTGTTCCAAAATTTCTTTTGCTTTTTCTTCGTTTACTTTCACATACGTTACTTTTTCTTTGCCCGGTTCATATACTTCTACGATCGGCTCATACTGACATAATCCGATACAACCGGTCTGGGTGACTGTCACATGCTCCAATTTTCTATCTTCTACTTCTTTTACGAGCAGATTTAAAACCGGACGCGCACCGCTTGCGATTCCACAGGTAGCCATGCCGACAACAACACGTGTATTATCTGCATGTTCAGAACGCATTCCGATCTGCCCTTTCATTTTATCCCGAATGGCTTTCAATTCTTCTAATGATTTCATATGATCCCTCCTTCGAATTACCCGGGGTAATTCTGCATTCTATTAATATCCGATTCATTTTCTTCCAGATAATCTCTGATGAAGGAAGAAATTTCCGGTGTATTCAAAGGGATATCCCCAAGCATTTCCCGCATTTCCTTCGTATCCAGATGGAACTCTGCCTCATTCACCTGGTAGCCATAATAAAATTCAATATCCGGATGCATCACGATCAGTGAATAAACGGTCTCATTAAGATTTCCAAGCGGCATACAGTCAATATGATCTGTACAAAATATCGCCTGAATATCCGTCCCTTGACCCAACACGGATGATATGGAAAATGAGCCGCCGGTACATTCTGCTTCCTGTTTAAAAAACGGAATTCCGAGTCCGACTTTCCGGGTAGTCCTTGTAGTATAAAAAGGATCTGTCACCCGCTTCACTGTCTCTGCATCCATTCCTGTTCCGTTGTCCTTGATCTGAACCTTTATCTGCTGTTTAAACGTATTTACCCAAACCATGATTTTAATTTGTGTCGCTTTTGCGGATATGGAATTTTGTGAGATATCCAGAATATTTAATGATATTTCCGGTAACATTACATGTATTTTGCCAGAATACCATCCAGCTCATCCGGAGTCAGACGACCATACACATCATCATTGATCATCATAACCGGCGCAAGACCACAGGCACCGATACAACGACAGGCATCCAGAGAGAATTTTCCATCAGCAGTACACTGACCACCGGCAATTCCGAGAATGTCCATAAGCTTGTTATAGATATCACCTGAGCCCTTTACATAGCAGGCTGTTCCGAGACATACAGAAATTTTGTACTGTCCTTTCGGATATAAATTGAACTGGGAGTAAAAGGTTGCTACTCCGTAGATTTTTTCCATTGGCACATCCAGTTCATCTGAGATCATTTTCTGAACTTCATATGGAAGATAGCCGTAGATTTCCTGCGCCTTCTGCATGATCGGCATCAAACAGCCTTTATCTTCGCGCAGTTCGTCGATGACTGCATGCAGCATCGCTTCCTGTTCCTGTGTTCCGTTAAACGGAACAGATTTTGTTTTTTCCAAAATTATCCCTCCTAATATCCAATGTACTTTTTTTAATACATCTGTCTTTTATACTACCATCTGTTTTCACAATAATCAACAATTTTTTCTGGTTAGGTTTGTATAATTTATATACTTTTTATCACATAATTGTTCAAACTGCAATACATGTGCAAGTATGTTATAAAAATAACAAGTCTTTTTTGTTGAAATATAACAAATTACATGCTATACTAATTCAAAAATATTGTGCATTTAAAAAAGTACAAAATCAGAAATTTTGGAGGCTGCTATGACGATCGCACAAATCATTTCGCTGCTGGAAGCCACTTCTCTGTCTGACACGCCGGACCTTGAGCACACCATTGAAAGTGTCTGTGGATCTGACATGATGAGTGATGTTCTGGCATTTATCAAAAAAGATGCATTATTACTGACCGGTCTGAATAACCTGCAGGTCATCCGCACCGCTGAGATGCTTGATATTGTCTGTCTGGTCTTTGTACGGGGCAAACAACCTCAGCAGGAGATGCTGCAGATGGCTGAAAATCTCGGCATAACTGTTCTGACCACGGAACACACTATGTTTGATGCCTGCGGCATTTTATATCATGCCGGACTACGGGGAGGAAACCGAAACGATGCCTAGTATACATTATCAATACACCGTGGATGGTGATGATTTCACCCTGGCCGGTGAAGCAAGCAGTGCTTTAAAGCAGACATTGAAACTAATGAACCTGGATGCAGATATCATCCGCCGCTGTGCCATTGCCATGTATGAAGGAGAAATCAATATGGTAATCCATGCAAACGGTGGTATCATCGACGTAGACATCTTTCCAGATAAAGTTGTCATGGTGCTGACGGATCACGGTCCCGGAATCCCTGATGTGCCGCTTGCTATGCAGGAGGGATATTCCACCGCCGGTGAAGAAGTCCTGAACCTTGGCTTCGGTGCCGGTATGGGACTTCCAAACATGAAGCGTTCTTCCGATGAAATGCATATCGACACTTCCATTGGTGTCGGGACTACCGTCACCATGACTATCTATATAAGGACGATCTGATCATGAATAAATTTTTTCACTCAGTTTATCTGGACAGTGACAAATGTACCGGATGTATCACTTGCCTGAAACGATGTCCTACACAGGCCATCCGCGTCAGAGACGGAAAAGCACATATCATCAATGAATTTTGCATTGACTGCGGCGAATGTATCCGGCATTGTCCACATCACGCCAAACATACAAAACGGGATTTTATTCCGGTTTTAAAAGATTATAAATATACGGTGGCACTTCCGGCACCTTCCCTGTACAGCCAGTTCAATAATGTCAAGGACACAAATATCATCCTGACAGCACTGGTTCTGGCCGGCTTTGATGATGTGTTTGAAGTAAGTGCCGGTGCAGAGATCATCTCTGAACTTTCCCGAAAGTATATCAGCGAACATCCGGAACTTTACCCATTGATCAGCACTGCCTGCCCGACAGTCGAACGTCTGATCCGTGTACGTTTTCCGGGATTGATTCCACATTTGCTGCCAATTCTGCCACCGATGGAAGCTGCAGCTATTATTGCCCGGAAACGAGCCGCAGCCAAAACCGGTCTGGATCCATCCGACATTGGCATCATTTTTTTGTCTCCCTGCCCTTCCAAAATCACATTTATCCATGATCCACTGGGCATGCGCGAAAGCAATGTCGATGCGGTACTAGCCATTAAAGATATCTATCCGCTGCTGCTCTCTCATATGAAAGAAGCACAGAAACAGTTGGACAATAAGGTTTCCTATACACTCTCCGGCCGTATTGGAAAAGGCTGGGCCATCAGTGGCGGCGAAGCCTATGGCATTATCTCCGATCATTACCTGGCTGCCGATGGCATCGAAAATGTAATCCGTGTACTGGAAGATCTGGAAGATGAAAAAATCTTACCGGGACTGCAATTTGTAGAGCTGAATGCCTGCAGCGCCGGTTGTGTCGGTGGCGTTCTGACCGTAGAAAATCCATATATTGCCAAAGCAAAAGTAAAACAATCTTCCAAATACGAACCGGTACTTCGGATGCACTGTGCGGATTTTCAGGAAGCACCACCTGAAATTTTTGGCTGGACCGAACCGGTAGCTTATGAACCTGTGTACACTCTGGGAGCAAATATTTTTGAAAGTATGGAAAAAATTCTGGAAAGCCAGGAAATCCTAAAGGAACTTCCCGGACTGGATTGTGGTTCCTGCGGTTCTCCGACCTGCAAAGCCCTGGCCGAAGATATTGTAAAAGGTGTAGATTCCGCCCGCAAGGAAGACTGTATCTATTTGATGCGGGAACAATGGAAAAAGCACACCGGGAAAAAGGAGGAAAAAGAATTATGACTGTAAAAGAACTGACCCTTACGGACAATTATGAAATCGTACATCTTGGTGATCCGGAGGCTGTAATCTCTGAACCGTATTGTTGCGATCTGCTCAGTATTGCCATGGGAAATGCACCGGCTGCTTCTGCCTGGTGCACTGTTATGAGCAACATGAACACCCTGGCAGTGGCCTCTCTAACGGAATGTGCCTGCGTAATTCTCTGTCACAATGTTTCCATTGATGAAAACATGAAGCTGAAAGCGGTCAGCGAAAATATGAATGTACTCCGAACAGCAAAACCAATCTTCACTACTGCCCTGGAGGTTTATAAAAAACTGCATGAAAACCCTGACTTATGATCTGCATCTCCACTCCTGTCTGTCCCCCTGCGGAGACAATGAAATGACTCCTGCCACTATTGCAGGCATGGCAAAAATCATTGGTCTGGATCTGATTGCACTGACAGATCACAATTCATGCAAAAACTGTCCTGCAATCCAGAAAGCAGCGAATGCGTACGGAATTCTTTTTCTGCCTGGAATGGAACTGACCACTGCAGAAGAAGTTCATGTACTGTGCTATTTTCCACAGCTGAATGCAGCCATGAATTTTGATTCCTATGTATCATCACATCTGCCACACATTCCAAACAAACCGGCTTTGTTTGGCGAACAACGCATCTGCGATGAAGAAGATCAGATACTGGGGCAGGAAAATCGTCTGCTAATCTCAGCCACGGATATTCCTTTCTCTTCCGTATATGATCTGGTACAGCAGTTTAACGGCATTATGGTTCCTGCTCACATTAACAAACCAAGTACCAGTCTTCTCGGAAATCTTGGTTTTATTCCGGAAGACAGTCGCTTTTCCTGTGCAGAAATAAAAAATGATGCGGACTGGCCATTGCTTCAGCAACAATTCCCCTATCTGCAGCATTGCAATCACCTGTGCAGCTCCGATGCCCATGATCTGAACGCAATCCATGAGCCGATTTATACCCTGCAGACCACCGGTACCACTCCGGAGGATCTTCTGACAGCAATTCAAACCCGGATCTGACTGCTGACGGTCTGCATTCCGGCATTGCAAAAAACATTGATAAAAAACAAAAGGCAGGAAGTTTTAAACAAGAAAAGCTGTAAAACAGACCGGTGATATCATCTCACCATTTCTCTTTTACAGCTTTCCTTATTGCAAAAGCGGACATTCGCAATCCGCTTTCGCTACTTACTCATGAACGCATGTAAGATTTGACGCGTGATTCCGGTCAACGTAAGCTGACATATTCGTCTCTGAATCACTGCGCATCTACACTTCGTTTCGGATACGTTACTCAATAATTACTTTTTTTCCATATTTCTCACCCAGATTTTCTACAGAACCATCTGCGTTCTGAATATCAATCTGATTGAGCTGGCTGCGCAGATTTTTGCGAAAAGAAGCGATATATTCTTCTCGCAATAATGCCTGTTCTTTTTTCTCTGTCTCTGTCAGACCTTCTGCTTTTGCTTTATGATATAATTCATTGATTCGTTTTACTTTTTCATCTGTCATACTCATCTGTTATTCCTCCTTCTTAATCGTATCATTTCTATCACTTTCAGGATATTTATGCTTACTCTGTACTCGAAACTCTACCGATTCTGCAGATATGCATGAATATCAAATGTCTCATCGTTCTGTGCACGGAATAAGGTTCCACGAAACGTACCACTGATAATCTGATGGATAATTCCCACATCTTTGCCATTTGCAATGATCATGTCTGTGCCGGATGCGGTTGCAATGCGGGCAGCTGACAGTTTCGTCGCCATCCCACCGGTTCCCACATCACTTCCTGTGGATTGCTTTGCCATAGCATCATAATGTGCATCCATTTTTTCCACACACTCTACCAATGTTGCCTCCGGATTCTTTCGTGGGTCATCCGTATATAGACCATCAATGTCAGATAGCAAAATCAGTAAGTCTGCGCCTGTAAGAGATGCTACGATAGCAGAGAGTGTATCATTGTCACCAAAATGCATCTCATAAGTGGATACGGTATCATTTTCATTGACAACCGGAATAATCCCCAGTCGAAACATTTCTTCAAATGTATTTTGCGCATTCTGACAGGATTCTTCCTCTAACATTGTATCCTTTGTCATAAGAATCTGTCCGGCTGTCTGATTGTACTCCGCAAACATCCGCTGATATGTCATCATTAGCCGGGCCTGTCCAACAGCTGCACACGCCTGTTTTGTAGAAATATCTTCCGGGCGGTTCTGTAGTCCGATGGCCTGACGCCCCACTGCGATAGCACCGGAACTTACCAGGCAGACATCCATCCCCTGATTTCTCAGATCACAAAGTTCCCGCACCAGCTTTTCAATTTTCATCAGGTTCATACTTCCAGTCTGTGGATGCTGTAAGGAAGAAGAACCGATTTTGACTACGACTCGCTTTTTATATTTGAAATAATCATTTACATTCATTTGTATCTGCTCCTCTTAAGATGATGTAATTTCTCACGCACTGTGCCATTCATATGTAATACAAATTTCCTTTATAGGATGCTTTTCCATCGTTGACACTCTTATGTTCTATGATACATCGGTAATGTAATTTCTGTCAATACTCATATAGCGCACTCAAAAAATGCTGCCCTGAATACTCAGGGCAGCATTTGTAGTGTAGATGTGCAGTGATTCTGAGAACAATATCTCAGCTTTCGCTGGCCAGAATCACGCACCAAGTCTCACGTGCGTTCGACTTGAACAAATTCTTAAGCAGTAACCTTTTTGCCTGTAATAATCTTCTTCGGACATTTCTCAGCACATGCGCCACATCCGGTACATTTTGACTGATCAATGTGTGCGATATTATTCTCTACCGTAACAGCGCCTGACTCACAGACTCTCTCACACATTTTACATCCGATGCAACCAACTTTACAAGCAGTCATAACCTGTTTACCCTTATCCTGGGAACTACACTGTACGATATGTTTTGCATCATACGGCACAAGTTCGATCAGGTTCTTCGGGCAGGCTTTGATACATTTACCGCAGGCTTTACATTGCTCTTTATCAACAACTGCAACGCCATTTTTGATATGAATTGCATCAAACGGACAAGCTTTCACACACTCACCAAATCCAAGACATCCAAAATTACATTTTTTCGGTCCGCCATTCGGTACGAAAGCCATCATGGAGCAATCCTCTACTCCATAGTATTCATAATCTGCATTTGCATTCTCACATGTTCCTGCACATTTTACAAATGCAACTTCACGAACAGATTCACCAACTTCCTGACCCATGATCGCACCGATTTTTGCTGCTACTGCAGCACCACCAACTGGACAGGAACCAACTTCTGCTTCGCCTTTTGCAATCGCTGCAGCAAGACCGGAACATCCGGCAAAACCACAACCACCACAGTTATTTCCCGGAAGAGCTGCTAATACTTCTTCCTCTTTCGGGTCTACTTCTACTTTGAATTTCTCACCGGCAATCCCAAGGATAATACCAATGACAATACCTGTACCGCCGACTACAACAGCGGCAATAATAATTGCTGAAACGCTCATCTGTATACCCTCCTAAATGACGCCGGAAAATCCCATAAATGCAATTGACATCAGACCTGCTGTTACCAGCACGATTGCGGAACCCTTGAAAGGTGTCGGGATATCATTGTACTCGATCTTCTCACGAATACCTGCCATAATGACAATTGAAATGGTAAATCCAACTGCTGTTGCGAAACCATTGATTGTACTTACGCCAATACCATAACCATACTGTACATTGTTCAGGGCAACACCAAGAACGGCACAGTTTGTTGTGATCAGTGGTAAGAAAATACCAAGTGCGTTGTACAATGGCGGCATTGATTTCTTCATAAACATCTCTACGAACTGAACCAATGCAGCAATAACTAAAATAAATACAATTGTTCTTAAATAGGTAATATCAAACTGCTGCAGGATAAATTTATCCAGCACACTTGTGATAAAGGATGCAATTGTAATAACGAAAATAACTGCGGCACCCATTCCGGCTGCAGTATTTACCTTTTTGGATACACCGAAAAACGGACATAAGCCAAGGAACTGGCTCAGGACAACGTTATTTACAATGGCAGAGCCGATTGCGATAAGTAATACCTCTTTCATCTGAACCTTTCCTCCTTATTCTTTCTCATCTGTTCCTGCAGTGAATACCTTTCCTTCACAGCAACTGCTTGCACAAGCTGCACAGTCACCATCGAAGCATCCGGTTCTTTCTTTCACTGCAATACCTTTTTTACGTTTTGCTTCACGGAATGCATTCTGGATTGCGATCAGCATAGCTAATACAAAGAATGCACCAGGAGCAAGTACAAAAATTGTGATTGGTGTAAATCCTGCTTTGCCTGCAGCTGCATCAGCTAACGGAAGAAGCTGGAAACCAAAAATCTGTCCGGATCCAAGGATCTCACGAACTGCACCGATACATGTCAGACCAACAGTAAATCCAAGTCCCATACCGATACCATCAAAGATAGACGGAAGAACCGGGTTCTTTGAAGCATAACTCTCGGCACGACCAAGGATGATACAGTTTACTACGATCAGAGGGATATAGATACCCAGTGATGCATACAGGGATGGTACATAACCCTGCAGTAAAAACTGAACAATAGTTACCAGAGATGCAACGACAACGATGAATGCCGGTACACGTGCACTGTCCGGAATAATCTTACGGAGCAGTGAAATTAAAAGGTTTGAAAATACAAGTACGAGTGTCGTGGAAAGTCCCATACCTATACCGTTAATAGCTGATGTTGTAACAGCCAGGGTCGGGCACATACCGATCAACATAACGAAGGTAGGGTTCTCTTTCACGATACCGTTTACAATACGTTCTATACACTTATTCATTTAAAAGTTCCCCTCCTGTTATTGTGCAAGTGATCTGTAATAAGCCAGTCCAGCATTTACAGCACTTGTAACAGCGCTTGATGTGATTGTAGCACCACTGATTGCATCGATCTGGTTATCAGATGTTGCACCTGTCTTTGTAACTTCAAATGATTCTACCTGTTTGCCTGCAAACTGAGAAGAGAAAGAATCTTCTTTTGCTTTCATACCAAGTCCGGCAGTATCATTGATTGTTGTGATGGAATATCCGTTTAATGTGCCATCGTTTGTAACACCGATGGATAAGGTAACATCTCCACCATAACTATTTGGGTCTGTTACGGAAATAACATAACCAAGTTCTGCACCACTTGCATCTACAGCGACAACACAGTTTTCAATCGTGTCATCTGCGTATCCTGCTGCTGCAGCTGCTTCTGTTGCTTTTTCAGAATCAAATCCGTCCATATCGTTGAATGCATCTGCATCCGGGAATACCGTACGGTATGCATTCTGCTGAATGTTATAATTTGCTTTTTCAATTGGGGCTTTTGTAATGCCATATACAGCACCCAGGCCAAGACCTGCGATAACTGTGATCAGAAAAAGGACCAGGGCATCTTTAATGATTTTTCCATTCATTATTTTTCCCCTCCTTTACCAAATGGTTTCGGGATTGTAAATCTCTCGATTAACGGTACCAACATGTTTGCAAAGATGATGGAGTAAGAACATCCCTCTGCTGATGCACCGAACATACGGAAAATACCAAGGAGGCATCCGCAGATGATACCATAAATAATTTTTCCTTTCGGAGTGATCGGAGAAGTAACATAATCTGTTGCCATAAAGAATGCACCGAGGATCAGTCCACCGCCGCATACTTCCTGAACTACGAACTGTCCAAGATCACCACTTCCGAGATGTCCGCCAAACAGTACAATAAAGATCACGAAAGTGATAATGTATGTACCAGGAATTCTCAGATCGATCACACCCAGCAGGATCAGGAAAATTGCACCGATCAGAAGCGCAATTACGGATGTCTCACCGATAGTACCTGCGATACGGCCGGTAAACATAGCCATTGTATCGCTATAAAGTGCTCCGTCTTTGATCACTGCCAGCGGAGTAGCTCCGGACACACCATCAAATGTGAAGCTTGTCATAGGACCTGTAAATGCAAGAAGCAGGAAGCATCGAGCACCAAGTGCCGGGTTCATGAAGTTCTGTCCAAGTCCGCCAAAAATCATTTTTACAACAACAATGGCAAATGCACCACCGATGATCGGAATGAAGAACGGAACGGTGTGGGACAGGTTCAGACCGAGAAGTAAACCGGTAACGACACAGCTTAAATCACCTATGGTCTGTTTCTTATGTGCAATTTTGTTATATAAGTATTCGGATACCAGGCAGCTTGCGATAGAAACAACAACAACTGCCAATGCACGCGGTCCGAAATTGATAATACCAAATACAGTAGCCGGAAGTAATGCAATGATTACATAAAGCATGATTCTCTGTGTACTGTCTTTGGCTCTTATATGTGGTGATGATGTAACATTGTATAACTCACTCACAATAATCCACCTCTTTCTAACGTTTTTTATTTTTTCCGTCTGTTTGCAAGAATTGTTTTTCTCATGGATTTAATCGACTGTGCAAGATTTCTCTTTGCAGGACATGTAAAGCTGCAGCTTCCACATTCCACACACTCCATGCCGTGCCACTGTTCAAATGGCTCTTCCAGATGTTTTTCTGCATAATCAGCAAGTCTGGAAGGAACAATTCTGGATGGACATGCTTCTACACAACGACCACAGTTAATGCATGCTGTTGCATTCTGGCTTGCATCCTCAACCGCATCTTCTGTCAGACATAACAGTGCTGATGTTGTCTTGGTTGTCGGAACATCAAGTCCGAACATTGCAAATCCCATCATAGGACCGCCGGAGATTACTTTCTTCGGCTGAGTCTTAAATCCGCCTGCTGCTTCTACTAATTCTGCATAATTTGTTCCAATACAGACATAGAAGTTCTTAGGATCAGTGATCGCATCACCTGTAATAGTAACAATACGATGCATTAGCGGTCTGCCAAGCTTAACTGCATGATAAATAGCAACAATGGTATCAACATTATCTACGATACAGCCAGCATCAGCCGGAAGCATGGTAGAGTTGATCGCTCTGCCTGTTGTTGCGAAAATCAGCTGACGTTCAGAACCCTGCGGATATTTTGTCTTTAATGCTTTCACTTCCATTCTCGGTTCATTTTTTGTCAACTCTGTCAGTTTTGCAATACAATCCGGTTTGTTATCCTCGATACCGAAAATACCCTTTGCATTGTCAAACAGTGAAAGAATGATTCTCATTCCCTCGATTAATTTCTCCGGCTCCTCGACCATTCTTCTATAATCAGATGTCAGATACGGTTCACACTCTGCACAGTTTGCAATAATGTAGTCGATTTTTTCCGGTTCCTTCGGTGAGAGTTTTACATGTGTCGGGAATCCCGCACCACCCATACCTACGATACCGGCATTCTGAATCTTCTTGATGATCTCTTCTTTGCTCAGAGACGCTACATCGTCTACCGGTGTAAACTCCAGAGATTTAAACTCCCCGTCATTTTCAACCACGATAGAGTTCACCATGTCCCCGACTGCAACACGACGTGGCTCGATTGCCTTAACCGTGCCGGAAACTGTTGCATAAATCGGTGCAGATACGAAACCGCCTGCTTCAGCGATCATCTGTCCCTTCAATACAGCATCACCTACTGCAACCACTGGCTTTGCCGGTGCACCAATGTGCTGTGATAACGGATAAACCAGATCACCTTTGGGTAAATATTCCTGAATCGGTTTATCTTTCGACAAGTCCTTTCCATCATATGGATGGACACCGCCCTTAAAAGTACATAAGCCCATAACCTGTGCCCCACTTTCTCTAAAATAGTTTCCACAGAAAAATTATTAATTCTGCATAATATCGAAAAGTATTATAACACACTTCCAAAAAAAAGTATTAAAATCCATGCAATTTTTCTTTTGTATTGAAAAAAATACCAGACAAGCTATAATGAATTGGAATAAATACAAAACTACAGGAGAACGATGATAATATGATTACAAAACAGACAATTTTTTCATGCGCAGAGCTTGCTGATTCCATCCGGACTTTTCTGACCGCAGACACGCTTCTACTGGATATTGAAACTACCGGTCTGTCCGCTGCGCGGCATTTTATTTACTGTATTGGCTGTTCTTATCTGTCTCCAGACAAGAGTGACAGCATCACGGTTCAGCTTTTTTTTGCTGAAAAACCGGAACAGGAAGCAGAACTTCTGGCTGCACTGACAACACTCTTGCAAACTCACAAAAGGATCATTACCTTCAATGGCAATTCCTTTGACCTTCCTTTTCTCAAAAAACGGTACGAAATAAATCATATCAAGCAACCATTTTCTGATACTCAGTCGGTGGATCTGTACCGGGAAGCCTGTCATCTGAAGAACCTGATCCAATTACCGGATTACAAACAGAAATCCATTGAAACCTTTCTCGGTTGTTTTCGGGAAGATTCTTATACCGGCAAGGAACTGATCACCCAGTATCTTCTATATAATGAAAATCCTACAGAAGAATTGCTCCACAATCTCCTTCTGCACAATGGCGAAGATGTCCGTGGAATGTATGATCTGCTCACGATGCTTTGCTACTCTGATTTTCTGAGCGGAAATTTCCAGATTGAAACTGCAGTCCTCTCATCCACAGATCAAATATACTACTGTGACATCACGCTGTCCGTATCTTATGTGTTTCCTCAGAAAGTCACTGTTGTTCTGCCTGAAGCATCCCTTATGCTTCAGGGCAAGGAGGCACTGATCTCCTTTCCGGTTCATCATGGAAGCCTGCGGCACTATTTTGCGGACTACAAAAACTACTATTACCTACCGGAAGAACAGACCATCATCCATAAAAGTCTTGGTTCCTGTGTAGATCCCGATCATCGGGAAAAAGCGACAAAGCAAAACTGTTATCTAGAAAAAACCTGTCATTATCTCACACATTCTGTTCCCGATAAATCTAGCTATCTGCGCAAAGATTATTCTGATACTGCCACTTATTTTGAGTTTTCAAAAGTAACAGCCGTTCCGAACGAATCGTTACATTTTCCGGATACACAATTAAAGCAGCTGCAATCCTTTCTCTCATCTTATCTGAAACATCTCCTGCACTGAGTATCTACTTGCATAAAGCTCTTTTGCTTGACAGGAAATTCATTGTAATTTACTAATCAAGCAGAAAAGGAGAATGCTTTTGCATTCTCCTTTTTTATAACATTCTTAATTTGGTTAGAATCCTACTCTTCCTCAGCAGTCTCTGCCTCTGTATTCTGTGCGAGTGCTTTGATGCTCAGGCTGATTTTTCTGTCTGCTTCATCAAAATCAACAATTTTAGCTTCGATTTCCTGTCCGATGCTTAATACATCAGCAGGTTTCTCAACATGATCTCTGGAGATCTGGGAAACGTGAAGTAATGCATCAACGCCCGGCGCAAGCTCAACAAATGCACCAAAGTCAGTCATACGAGCAACTTTACCAGTTACAACTGTACCAACCGCATATTTCTCAGCTGCGTTGTTCCAAGGATTCTCCTCTGGGAATTTAACGCTGAGTGCAATTTTAGTATCTTTGATATCTTTGATGAATACTTTTACAGTATCGCCAACTTTATAGATTTTCTTAGGATTGTCAACACGACCCCAGGACATCTCGGAAATATGAAGTAATCCGTCAGCACCGCCAAGATCGATGAAAGCACCGAAGTCTGTGATATTCTTAACAGTTCCTACAATTACATCACCTACGTTGATTTTCTCTAATAACTCTTTCTGTTTACGCTCTTTTTCAGCAACCAGAAGCTGTTTTCTATCGCCGATGATACGTCTTCTTCTCGGATTGAACTCAGTTAATACAAACTGGATTTCCTGATCTTTGTATTTGCTAAGGTCTCTCTCATAAGTATCAGATACAAGGCTTGCAGGAATAAAGATTCTTGTTTCATCCAGAACAACACTTAAACCACCGTCTAACACCTGGCTTACAGTACCTGTTAATACTTCTTCGTTCTCAAATGCCTCTTTCAGACGCTCGCTGCCTTTTTCTGCTGCAAGACGTTTATATGTAAGGAGAACCTGTCCCTCACCATCGTTAACTTTCAGAACTTTTGCTTCCATTGTGTCACCAACAGAAACTACAGTAGTAAGGTCTACATTAGAGTCGTTTGTGTATTCATTTCTGGTAATAATTCCGTCTGATTTATAGCCAATATTCAGGATAATTTCATCCGGTTTCACATCTATAACAGTGCCTTCGACTACCTCTCCATTTCTGATTGTTTTTAAAGATTCTTCCAACATTTGTTCAAAACTCATTTCTGACATATTTTTGAACCTCCTCAATAATATTATTTGGGGTAGAAGCCCCAGCTGTAATACCTACGTAGTCGAAACGCGAAAAGTCAGAATTCTCTAGATCTTCTTTCGTTTGTATAAAGTAAGTATTTCTACAATTTTCAGAGCAGATTTCATACAGTTTCCGTGTATTGGAACTGCTTAACCCACCGATCACCAACATGGCATCCACTTTCGCAGAAAGCTCTTTTGCAGCTTCCTGACGTTCTTTTGTGGCACTACATATGGTATTATGTACGATGATTTCACTGTCCTTGTCCACCGTACTCACACTATAATACCCTTTTTTTTGAATAATTTCAACAAGTTCTTGAAATTTATTGTAATTAAATGTTGTTTGTGCGACAATACAGACCTTTTTCCATGCGTTCAGATCCAGCTTTTCCACATCTGATTCACAATTAATGACAACTGTACGATCTGCATGCGACCAGCCAACTATGCCCTGCACCTCCGGATGATCAACGCTTCCGATAATAATGACCAGGTAACCTTTATCCGAATATTCCTGCACCAGCCGGTGGATTTTTTTTACAAATGGGCAGGTAGCATCTATCACACGCAGTCCGTCTGCGACCAATGTTTCCTGTTCCGCTTTTGTCACACCATGGGAACGTATGATCACAGTGCCTTCCGCCTGCTCTTTTGCTTCCTCCAGCGAATGAATGACCTGAACTCCCTTCCGTTTCAGATCCGCGATCACTTCTTCATTATGAATGATCGGGCCATATGTATACACAGGCGAATGTTCTACTGCTTCCTGATATACCGTATCCACCGCACGATTTACCCCGAAACAGAATCCCGCCATTTTTGCAAGTTCTACTTTCATGCCTCAAGCCCTGCCTTTTTTGCATACTCATAAATAGCCTCCACCACTTCATCAATATTCAGCTCAGATGAATCCAGCATTACAGCATCTTCTGCCGCTTTTAACGGTGCGATCTCCCGATGCATATCCCGGTAATCACGTTCGCTGATATCTTTTTCGATTTCCGCCAGATCACAGCACTCACCTTTTTCCACTAATTCGTCATACCTGCGTTTTGCCCGCACCTGTACACTGGCTGTTAGAAAGATCTTCAGCTGTGCATTCGGAAGCACACAGGTTCCAATATCACGTCCATCCATAATAACATCGTACTGTGCTGCCATATCCTGCTGAAGACTTAAAAGTTTTGCACGGACAAATCCATAACCACTTGTAGCAGATGCCATATTTCCCACTTCTTCCTGACGGATCTGATCTGAGATATCTTCTCCGTTTAACAGCACTTTCTGCACGCCGCCTTCATAAGCCAATGTAACAGAAATATTTTCACAGGCTTCCCTGATTTTTTTTTCTTCCTCCGCCCGAATACCATGCTGCAAAAAGTAGTATCCCATGGCACGATACATAGCACCGGTATCCACATAAACAAAGGATATTTTTTTTGCCAGTTTTTTTGCTATCGTGCTTTTTCCGGCACCTGCCGGTCCATCAATTGCAATATTAAAACTCATCTGTTTCCAACCTCTCTCATCTATCATTTATTAATTTTCCATTTATCTATGAATATTCTTTAAAGATTCCTCTCAGTCTTCTCGACTGAGATAACAAATCTTTCTCATACTACTCAATACTCATACCTGCCAGATATCCGGTAGACCAGGCAATCTGCAGATTAAACCCACCGGTCACCGCATCCACATCAAGCATTTCACCGCACAGATACAGCCCCTGTACCAGTTTTGACTCCATTGTGGACGGATTTACTTCTTTGACTTTAATGCCGCCTCTGGTAACAATGGCTTCTTCCATCCTGCCAAATCCCGTGATCGTTCCGGGAAAATGTTTGAGCAGCATCAGAAGCCGATGCCGTTCCTCCCTGGTAACGGAATGTACTTTTTTCTCCGGATCAATGCCGGACAGTTCGATCAGCACCGGTATCAATTTTGCTGGAACCAGCCCGTGCAGGGCATTTTTAAATTGTCGGTTCACATTTTCTGCAAAATCACGCTGCAGACGCTTGTCCAACTGTTCTTCCTCTAATGCCGGTTTGAGATCGATCTCAAAACGCAATTCCTGTTTCATATATTTATCCGGAATACAACTGCTGGCTGTCAGTATCAGAGGACCGCTGACACCCTGATGGGTAAAGAGCATTTCACCGAATTCAGAATACAACGTCTTTTTTCCGGACTTTACATAAAAAGTTACATTTTTTAAAGACAATCCCTGCAGCTGTGGAATATATTCCTCTGCTGTGGTCATTCCAATCAGGGAAGGCCGCAGCTCCGTCACCGTATGTCCAAGTTTTTTACACAGTTCAAATCCACTTCCATCAGACCCTGTCGTCGGATAAGACACACCTCCACAGGCAGCCACCACCGCATCAAATGCTTCGATCTGATTTTTTTGATGTGTATCGTGACAATCCCATCGTACACCGGTCACTTTTGTACCGTCACTTACGATTTCCTGCACTTTGGTATTCAGACAGATACGCACTTTTTTTCTGTGCAGTTCATCCGTCAGTACACGGATTACGTCGGAAGCATGATCCGACTGTGGAAACACACGATTTCCACGTTCAATTTTCATCTTCAGTCCAAGTCCTGCAAAATAATCCATCAGTGCATGATTATCAAAAGTATAAATTGCACTGTAAAGGAATTTTGCATTTTTCATGATCGCTGCAAACAGATCTTCGGTATCACAGGCATTGGTCAGGTTACACCGTCCTTTACCGGTAATATAAATCTTTTTACCCAGTTTTTCATTCTGTTCAAACAACGTCACACGATGCCCGTTTCCTGCTGCGATACACGCTGCCATCATTCCTCCGGCACCGCCGCCGATTACTGCCACTTTGCTCATCCATTTTCTCCGCTTCTATTCGTTAGTTTTCTTACATCACACAATATCATTCTGATATTCTGTCGTTTTTATTTCTCTATTCCGGAATCTTCCCGGTCTACGTTATCTACTTTTCCATACCGCATTTTCATATGATCATCGATATAATTGATTTCATCACTCTCATATACCTGATATTCATTCCAGATATCTTCCAACGCTTCCAGTGTCTCAGCCACCTCACTCTGTTTTCTCATGCACAGGGCGACGATCAGTGCGTTGATCACACTCAGCGGAGCCACCAGGGAATCCACAATAGATGCCATATCGCTTTTTGCGATCAGATTGCAGGAAGAATACAGGTTCATCGGGGAATGCACACTATCGGTCAGTGTGATCACTTTTGCGTTCCGGTTATTGGCAAATTCCATGGCTTTTAACGTACGCATCGAATACCGCGGAAAACTGATCCCGATAATCACATCCTCCTCACTGATGCGCACCATCTGTTCAAACAGTTCACTGGAACTGCTGGTATGAAGCAGATGTACATTATCAAACATCAGATTGAAATAAAACGACATAAAACTTGCCAGTGGGGCACAGCTTCGGATTCCCACAATGTAAATATGTTTTGCATTTAAAATAATATCCAGCGCTGATTCAAAGGCATTCTGGTCAATCTGTTCCATCGTACTCTTGATTTTTTCTGCATCAGACTGCAGCACTGTATCCAAAATCTTTGACTGGCTAATCCGCCCATAGGTCACTTCCATTCGCTGGATAGAATTCAGTTTATTACGCACCAGTTCTTCCAATGCTTTCTGAAATTCAGGATATCCACGATACCCAAGATGTGTCGCAAACCGCACAACCGTGGATTCACTGACTCCTACGACTTTTCCCAGCTTTTCTGCTGTCAGAAAAACCGCCTTGTCATAATTATCGGTAATATACGTGGACAACAGCTTCTGTCTCTTACTCATACTGCTATACTTTTCATTGATCCTGTTAATCAGTTCATTTGAATTATTCATGTTTCTTCTCCATTTTTTATCTGTTACACACAACATCATAACAGATATGATTTCCCCGTCTGGCTATGATTCAAGTCGAACGCACGGGCAATACCGTGTATAGTATACCTTATATTTTCCCAAGAAACAACAGAAAGAAAATATGTTTCAGACACCAACGATAAGTAAATTTCTCCACCGTTTCCACTACATACACTGGCTGTATCACAATCTGACAGCCATTCAGTAAAATACGATGTTCTCCGATCACATTTCCAGCTTTCACCGGAGCTTCCACGGTTTTGGGCAGATTCCATGTTTCCGTAATGACATCGGTATCTGACAATAACAGTTCCTGTCGCACAGTTTCTGTTTCCACCACAAAATGCTCCGGATATGTATATTTATATTTCTTTCTTCCTGTATCTTCCTCTTCTATTTTCACCCCGTTCCGGATCGGAATCTGCCTTTTCTCGCCGTCCGCACTGTACAACTGCCGTACATAGTGTTCATTCCCATATGCAATCAATTTTCTTGCATCCTCCCACTTATAGCCTTTGTTGTTCGGCCAGCCACAGGCCAGCAGCGCAAAGGTATATGTACGATCCTCTTTTCGATATGCTCCCACATAGCAATATCCTGCCTTCGCTGTAAAACCGGTTTTTCCGGATATCACACCTTCCACCATAGAAAGTAGCGCATTGTGATTATTTAATGTTGCCCGGAAGGTACCATCAATACTGCTGATTGTTTTTGAAACAGTCTGCGTAATTTTCAAAAACTTATCATTCTGAATGCAGGCTGCCATGATCCGGCTGAGATCATAGGCCGTTGTCTGATGTGCACCGCCCTCGTCTGATTTATCCAACCCGTTCGGTGTCACAAAGTGTGTATCCAGGCAGCCTAATTCTGCTGCACGCTCATTCATCTGCACTGCAAAATGCTGCACGCTTCCTGCCACATATTCAGCAATAGCCACGGCAGTATCATTATGAGATTCCAACATCAGAGAATAGAGCAGATCTTCCAACAGAAACTGTGTTCCCACAGAACAGCCAAGCCGTACCTTCGGCATACTGCAGGCATATTCTGAAAAAGTCACCGAATCTCCTGTTTTTCCGCTTTCTATTGCCAGCAGACAGGTCATGATCTTTGTAGTACTGGCATTTGACATAGGAGAATTTGCCTCTTTTCCATACAGGATCCGACCAGTATCTGCATCTGTCAAAACAGCACTTTTGGCATACAGATCCAGTTCCTCACAATGAAAATCTGAAAATTGATCCACGGTATCCATCTGCATCTGTGTTTCCGGCACACACGTTACTTCCGATCCGCTCATATAGGCAGCATCAAGCGGCTGCTGCCCAAACACATTTTGGCAGAAGCCGGCAAGTAAATATGCGACGCAAAAACATAGTTTCAAATATCGCTTCATAAACATTTATCCATTTTTTATTACTTCTATTGTATGTTTCGGATACCCGCTCATGAACAAAAACTGCCAGCAGCCTGTTATAGCTGCTGGCAGAAAAATTATATTATCTCTGATTCGGCATTTTCCATGCTTCATGATCAGTATGTAACAGTTCATGGGATTTGTGGGACAACGGTTTCTCAAAGAAATCTTCGTAAGCTTTTATTACGGATGGATTTTCATGGGAGAAACGAAGCGGATTCTTCTTATCCAGCTTGTACAGATTTCTTCCACGTACATCGGCCAGTTCCACGCCATCCGTGATTGGCTGTCCACCACCGCCGACACATCCGCCCGGACATGCCATCACTTCCACAAAATGATATTCGGCTTCACCGGATTGGATGCGCTCCATCAGTTTTCTTGTATTGCCAAGTCCACTGACAATCGCCGCTTTGATCTTAATGCCTGCGATTTCAACCTCTGCTTCTTTGATTCCCTCCATACCACGTACTACTTTGAACAGATCCGGATCCGGATTCTTACCATTTAATACATAGTAAGCGGTTCTTAACGCTGCCTCCATGACACCACCGGTTGTACCGAAGATCACACCGGCGCCGGAACCAACACCCAGCGGCTGGTCAAATTCTTCTTCTTCCAGGAAAGCCGGTGAAATCAGTTCTGCTTTTAATACACGATCCAATTCTCTGGTTGTCAGAGAAATATCTACATCCTGTCCGGCTCCTGCATCGTTCATAACCGGAATTGCACACTCATGTTTCTTTGCCACACAAGGCATAATGGAAACACTGAAAATTCTGGAAGGATCCACATCCAATATCTGTGCGTAGTAGGATTTTGCCACTGCACCGAACATCTGCTGCGGAGATTTTGCCGTTGACAAATTCTTCACCATATCCGGATACTGGGATTTCACAAAACGCACCCATCCCGGACAGCAGGAAGTAAACATCGGCCAGGAATACTCATCCGCATGCGTCATACGCTCCAGGAATTCATTTCCCTCTTCCATAATAGTCAGATCTGCCGAGAAATTGGTATCAAATACATAGTCAACGCCAAGGGCACGTACCGCTGCTGCCATTCTCTTTTCTGTGGCCATCTCACGCGAAAGTCCAATTCCTTCCCCCCAGGCTGAACGAACTGCAGGCGCAATCTGAACAACTACGATCTTTTCCGGATCATGTACGGCACCCATTAATTTGTCAATATCGTCACGCTCATGCAAAGCTCCCACCGGGCAATGTGTGATACACTGACCGCAGACTGCACAGTCAGACTCTGTGATCTGTTTTCTTCCGGATACACCTACACTGGTACGTTTTCCTGTATTGATCACATCCCAGATCTTCAGCTCCTGTACCTTGTCACAGATTTGTACACAGCGCATGCACTTGATACATTTGCTTGCATCGCGAATAAGCGGAAAATCCTGCGGCCATTCATTCTGCTCATATTTTTCACCAAAAGGAACATCGCCGATATTCAGATCATTTGCCACACTCTGTAACGTACAGTTTCCACTTCTGAGACAGGAAGCACAGTGTGCATCATGCTCAGACAGAATCAACTGTACATTCATACGGCGGGCATGCTGCGCTTTGTAGCTGTTTGTATATACAACCATGCCCTCCTCTACTGCTGTGTTGCAGGAAGCCACAAGTGTCTCCTTTCCTTCAACTTCTACTACGCAGACACGGCATGCTCCGATCTCATTGATTTCTTTCAAATAACACAATGTCGGAATCTTGATTCCGGCCTGAGCGGCAGCTGCCAGAATCGTAGTACCTTCCGGTACCTGAATTTTTTTATTATTGATCGTTAAATTTACCATTCGAACTCTCTGCCTCCTCTCAGTGTACCACAGCCATGACGATCACATCGTAAGCAGCGGCTTGCTTCCTGTACTGCTTCTTCACAGCTCATCGGAAGTTCTATTCCTTCAAAGTTTGTCTTTCTCGCCCATGCTTCCACTTCCTGAAGGTTTACACGTCCGCACGGTACTTTATCATTCAACATCGGCTCCGGAATCTCTACATCACAGCTGATCGGATGATGATAACCAAGATACTCGTCGATATTTGCTGCAGCTGCTTTTCCTGCTGCGATCGCCTTGATCACGGTCGCCGGTCCGGATACACAATCACCACCGGCATAAACTCCTACCATATTTGCAGCTCCACCTTTATCTGCCGCAATACGTCCACGATTGACAGCCATTCCAAAATCAGCAAAGGGACCAGATACGATATCTTGTCCGATAGCAACCAGCACAATATCGCATTCCATACGTTCTTCCGGTTTATTGGCCTTACGCGGGGAAGGTCTGCCACCTTTTACCGGTCCGATAATCTGAGGCTGTACCCAAAGTGCACATGCATTTCCCTCTGCATCTGCCTCTACACGAAGCGGAGCTTTCAAAGTAACAAGTTCGATTCCCTCTGCGATCGCACCTTCCACTTCTGCCGGAAGTGCTGTCATATCTTCCTGACGTCTGCGGTAAACGATGCTTACTGTCTCCGCGTTTGCACGCATAGCTGTTCTCGCGCAATCCATAGCTACGTTTCCGCCACCTACGACAACGACACGTTTTCCGGTGTAATCCGGGTATGCTCCGTCACCAATCTCACGCAACATATCAACAGCAGAAATCACGTTTTTGCTGTCTTCCCCTTCAAGTCCGAGCTTTTTATCTGTATGTGCACCGATAGCCACGTAGATTGCATCGTACTCCTGCTGAATCTGTTTCAATTCTTCTGTTCCGATCGTTGTATTTAATTTCACATCCACACCGGTAGAAAGAATTGCATTGATATCCTCCTGCAAACGCTCCCGCGGGAAACGATAATTCGGAATACCATAACGCAGCATTCCACCAAGCTGCTTCTTCTCCTCAAATACTGTACACTGATGTCCCATCAGCTGCAGGAAGTATGCACTTGTCAGACCACTTGGTCCACCACCGATGATTGCAACCTTCTTGCCTGTAGATGGTGCACATGCCGGAACCGGTACTTTATCAGATGGTGCGTTATCTACAATATAACGCTTCATACCACGGATATTGATGGAGTCATCAATAATATTTCTGCGGCAACGCACCTCACATGGATGCTCACAGATCAGGGCACATGCCGTCGGGAACGGATTGTCTTTACGGATCAGGCGAACTGCATCCTCACAGCGTCCCTCACCTGCCAGTGCAATATATCCCGGAATATCCACATGCGCCGGACAAAGTGTGACACACGGGATCGGCTGTTCGAATGATCCAAGACATCTGTGGTCTGTAATATGTGAAATATAGTCTTCTCTGAAACCTTCCAGACCTGCCAGCACCATACGTGCGGATTCAAACCCGATCGCACAGTCAGCAGAATTTTTGATATTTTCTGCGGTCTCTTCAATCAGTTCCAGTGTTTCCATTGTCGCTTCATTGTCCAGAACCTTCTCAAGAAGTCTCTCTAATTGTCCCAGACCAACGCGGCATGGAACACATTTTCCACATGTCTGTGCATGACACACTTTTAAGAATGCCAGCTGCATATCAACCGGACAGACTCCCGGTGGATTTGCCACAATTCGCTGTGTAAATTCTTTCATAAGCTGTTCTGTCGTAGAATTTACCTTGTCAGCTGATGCTACTGATAATCTGCTCATATCCTGTCCTCCTAAATCCTTTACCACTGTAAAGCAAGTATTTGTATACTTTTCACATATCTGCGTATGTTTTGCGATACTTATGTGTCAGATATTAATATATTATTGTATTTTTTTCAATACTGACAAAAGAGTGACCGGGTTTCCTGTTAGTCAGTTCAACCCGTTCACTCTTTTTATTTATTGTACATAGTTCACATTTTTTTGCTTTTATAATTGGTTATTCTTGACAGTAGTTAATTCATTAACAAGATTCTTCAACGAGTTCATGCAAAATCATCGTATATTTTTGTGAACTTTTTTCGCATTTTATATTGTCACAGTTTCAGTTGGAGCTGTACTTCTTCTTCTGCTTCCTGCTTTAACTCCTCCACTTTTTCCGGGTTCATATCCGGTAGTTCTTCTACGGACTGCACGTCAAAGCAACGAAGAAACTCTTCTGTGGTTCCGAACAGAATCGGCCGTCCCGGTGCATCCAGACGGCCAGCTTCCTGGATCAGCCCATATTCCAGTAATTTATTGATGGCATGCTCGCAGGACACACCTCTGATCTTTTCAATTTCCACTCTGGTTACCGGCTGCTTGTATGCCACAATGGACAATGTTTCCAGCAATACATCGGTCAGTACCTGCTTTCTCGGCTGTTTTGCAATCCGGATCAGATATTCATACTGAGACGGCTTTGTACAAATCTGATAAGCACCGTCCAGTTCCAGGATCTGCAGACCACAGTTGTCTGCCTGATACCGGTCTGCCAGATTACGCAGGATCATCTCTGCCTCCCGCTCATTTACCTGGAGTGCAAATGCCAGTTTTTTTATTTCCACAGAGTCACCCATCGCAAACAGAATAGCCTCTGCGGCAGCTTCATATTCTTCTATTTTCATTTTTTAATTACTCCCGTATCTTTTCTTTAAGCATGCTGCCGGCCGGTTCAGACGGCAATCGTCCCACATCTGATATTGCCTGCCCGCAGACAGTAATATATATTTCATCAAACAACTGCTCCTGCACGATCCGGATCCTTCCGGTTTTCATAAACTCCAGCATCGCCAGAAACGTCACAATGATCTCCACCTTACTGCCCTGTCTTTCCAATAGTTCCCGGAAAGAAAAATGCGGATGCTCCTGACAGTATGTTTCCAGATAAATCATCTTCTCATCTAAAGAAACCTCTTCCCGTTCAATTTTCCCAAAACGGGATCGGATTGGATCCATCTTATCTACTTGTTTTCGCATTACTGATTCAAAAATAGCATGCAGTTTTTTCAGATCCCAACCGCGGGTCAGTTCTTCCAGATCCAACGGTTCCTCATAAGAACGCACTTCCTCCGGAATAGATTGATTTTTATACAACCGCCGTCCCGCATCAATCTGCCTGTCTTTCAGTTCCTGAGACATGTATTTGAACAGCTTGTACTGCAGCAGTTGTTCCATCAGTTCCGCACGTGGATCCACTTCATCCTCATCTTCTGTTTCCTCTTTCGGAAGAAGCCATTTTGATTTGATTTCCAGCAGTGTCGCCGCCATTACCAAAAATTCACTCATGATATTCAGATCCTGTCGCTGCATCTCCCGAATATATTCAAGATACTGATTTGTAATCTCGACAATCGGAATATCATAAATACTTACTTTATTTTTATCCAACAAATGAAGCAGAAGATCCAGGGGACCTTCGAATACTTCCAGTTTTACCTTTAATTCCATAGGCCAAATTTTCTCCAATCTTACACTATTGTACTGAATCCCCATAAAATTTCAAGGTTTTGTTCACATTTTCTATCATTCTTTTCTGTCTCTTTTTCCTGTTATTGCAATTCTATTACAGATATTATCAGTCCGTACAAAATGTGCATAGATTTCACTTTACCCTCATACACTTAAAATAAATCATTCCAGCAGGTTGCTTATGAGATTCTTTCTTGGATTATTATTATCCCTGTCTCTTTGTTTTTCAACTCTTGTATACACTGTGAACGCACACTCTGAAAACAACATTTTTATGAATACAACCTCTGATGCGGATGCCGAAACCGCTTCTGACATCACTACGGAACATACAGCTGCACCGGCTCTCACACTGACTGCCTCGAGTGCACTGTTGATGGATGCCGCTACCGGAACGGTTTTATTTGAACAAAATGCTGCAAAAGAACGCCCGATTGCCAGTGTTACAAAAATCATGACACTTCTGCTGATTTTTCAGGCACTGCATAATCAGACCATTCAACTTGAAGACCTCATTCCGGTTTCTGCACACGCTGCCAGTATGGGCGGCTCTCAGGTTTACCTCGAAGAAGGGGAAACACAGACAGTAGAAACACTGATCAAATGTATCGTTGTTGCCAGTGCCAACGATGCCTGTGTCGCCATGGCTGAGCAGCTTGCCGGAAGCGAAGAAGCCTTTGTCCAGCAAATGAACGAAACAGCAGCTTCACTTGGCATGCTGCATACACACTTTGCCAACTGCTGTGGACTGGACACGGAAGGGCACTACTCCACGGCTTATGATATTGCATTGATGTCCCGGGAACTAACGGTAAATTATCCCGAAATTTTTGACTATACATCCATCTGGATGGAAGACATCACGCACCACACCGCCCGGGGAGACACATCATTTACCCTCAATAATACAAATCATCTGATCAAACAATACCCTTATGCAACCGGTCTGAAAACCGGTTTTACCTCGACAGCCGGTTTCTGCCTGTCCGCTACCGCCAGCAAAGACGGAATGGATTTCATCGCAGTCGTGCTGAACGCCCCCAGCAGCAAAGAACGGATGGCTGACATAGAAACGCTGTTTGAATGGGGATTTGCAAACTGTCAGGTATATACTGATGAAAACCTGGATTCTTTGCCAAAGCTCCCCGTTTCCAGAGGCCGACATTCTCAGCTGTCTCTGAAATATGAATCCACTTTCTATCATCTGGATACTACAAATACCGCAGGAGAACTGGCAAAAAAAATAGAGCTTCCGGATTCCGTGGAAGCCCCGATCAAAAAAGGGGATATCATTGGCAAAGCCGTGTATACATTAAATGACAACACGGTTGGTTCTGTGAATCTGCTGGCATCCGAATCCATTCCACTGATCACGCTGAAGGATACCTGCCAGCAGCTTCTGCACCGCTTTTTCCTGTCAGAACCAGACTGAATTTCATTTAAGAATGTCCCTGGCATTCTTGATGCTCACCGACTGCAGAGGTAAGAGTCATCTCACATCTGATATACTGATAACAGCCTCTGTAAATCCACCGTTCCCCAACACTTGAAGCTTTCGTCAATACCGGAGTGATCTGCACTGCGATACAACTGCAGTTTCACTTCATTTGGCATCATGGCCGGATATTTACACAGCAACAGTGCAATCATCCCTGATACCACAGGTACCGCCATAGAAGTACCACTTTTTCTGATATAGGTGCCCGGTCTCGTACCACAGCTGATAATATCAGTTCCGGGCATCAGAATCTCCGGTTTCACTACACAGGATTCCGTAGGACCGCGTCCGGAATAAAGACTTGGTTCCCGCTTTCTCTCATTTATAGTATCCAGACTGCCAACTGTAATAATTTTTTTTGATACCCCGGGGCTGGTCACAGTATTCTCTCCGGGACCATTATTTCCGGCTGCTGCCAGAACAACAATCCCCTGATCCCACGCCTGCTCCACACTTCGTAAAAGACGTTGTTGCAATTCTGGCCGCACCCGTTCCCGCATACCGACAGATATATTGATAACCCGGATCTTCTGTGCATGGTTCTGATTGTATTTCATAATATCTTCAACCGCCTGACAAATATCCAGAATTTTTCCATTCCCATTCTTATCCAGTACTTTATATCCCTGCAGATAACAGCCCGGGGCCACACCGTGAACGGCTCCTTTTCCACCCGCTCCTATAATTCCGCTGATATGTGTTCCATGACCATTATCGTCATAAGGTTGCTGCCTCTGCCTGATATAATCCCGGAATCCCCGAATTCTCCCTTGCAGATCCGAATGTGGATAAATACCTGTATCCAGCACAGCCACCAGGATTCCCTGTCCGAAAATGCCCTGCCGATATGCTGCCGAAGCATGAATGTATGCTAATATTTTTTCCATATAGTAATATATTCCATCAACATGCATTGCGTTCGTTTTATTAGCAAGAATCCCTTCTCGTGCGAGTGTGCATCGGTTGTACGAAGTGCTTTTGTTTGATAGGAAATTCATCGAGATCGTATCAATCAGAAAACCGATGAGCAGATTGCCCATCGGTTTTCTTTTCACTATAATTTATTTTACATCTTTCATACTGAAGCTCATTCTGCCCATCTTGTCTTTTCCAAGGCATACAACGGTTACCTTGTCACCAAGTGTCAGAACATCTTCTACACGATTGATACGCTCTTTTGAAATCTTGGAAATATGAACCATTCCCTCTTTACCCGGAGCAAACTCGATAAATGCACCAAACTCTTTGATGCTTACGACTTTACCGGAAAGAATCTGTCCTGCCTCGAAATCTGTCACAATGATGCGGATCAGTTCTGCAGCACGATCCATCATATCCGCATCGGTACCGCAGATAGATACAGAACCCTCATCTGTAATATCAATCTTAACACCTGTCTGCTCAATGATGGCATTAATGGTTTTTCCTCTCTGACCAACGACATCACCAATCTTCTGCGGATCAATCTGCATAGAGATGATCTTCGGTGCATATTTGCCAACCTGTGCTCTCGGCTCAGCAATAGCAGGTAACATAACTTCATCCAGAATGTAAAGTCTTGCTTCACGTGTTCTTGCGATAGCTTCCTCTACAATCGGTCTTGTCAGTCCGTGGATCTTGATATCCATCTGGATTGCTGTGATGCCATCATGTGTTCCGGCTACCTTAAAGTCCATATCGCCAAAAAAGTCTTCCAGACCCTGAATATCTGTCAGAACAATGTAATCATCATCTGTCTCACCTGTTACCAGACCACAGGAAATTCCTGCAACCGGTTTCTTGATCGGTACACCTGCTGCCATCAGAGACATTGTAGATGCACAAATACTTGCCTGAGAAGTAGATCCATTGGATTCAAAAGTCTCAGATACTGTACGGATCGCATACGGGAACTCTTCTTCACTCGGAAGTACCGGTACCAATGCTTTCTCAGCCAGTGCTCCATGTCCGATCTCACGACGTCCCGGTCCTCTGGACGGTTTTGTTTCACCAACAGAGTAAGATGGGAAATTATAATGATGCATATAACGTTTGCTTGTAATATTCTCATCCAGTCCGTCTACTTTCTGAACTTCAGATAACGGAGCCAGAGTGGTGATGGTACAGATCTGTGTCTGACCACGGGTAAACATTGCAGAACCATGAACTCTCGGAATCAGGTCTACTTCTGCTGCCAGAGGACGAATCTGTGTGATTGCACGACCATCCGGACGTTTTTGATCTTTTAAGATCATCTTACGAACAGTTTTTTTCTGATACTGATATACAGCTTCACCGAGAACTGCAAGCCACTCTTCATTCTCTGCAAATGCCTCTTCCAGTTTTTCTGTAATGGCACGGATATTTTCCTCTCGAACCTGTTTTACATCTGTAAATACAGCCTCTTCCATCTCTGCCGGTGTGACAATCTCGCGCATTGCCGCGAACATTTCTTCCGGAACAGCACAGCTTGTATATGCATGTTTCTCTTTTCCAATCTCAGCAACCATATTATTGATGAACGCAATGATTGTCTGATTAATCTCATGTGCCTTATAAATTGCTTCAATCATTTTTTCTTCTTTGATCTCGTTTGCGCCAGCCTCGATCATGATTACTTTCTCAGAGGTAGAAGCAACTGTCAGCTGAAGGTCGCCGTTATCCCAGTCTGCCTGAGACGGATTAACAACGAATTCGCCGTTTACCATACCGATCTGCGTGGTTGCACATGGTCCGCAGAACGGAATATCAGAAATGCTGGTTGCAATAGCTGAACCTAACATAGCAAGCAGCTCCGGACGGCACTCCGGATCAACACTCATTACCATGTTATTTAAAGTAACATCATTTCTATAGTCTTTCGGGAATAACGGACGCATCGGACGATCGATTACTCGTGCTGTCAGAACAGCATTTTCAGATGCTTTTCCCTCACGTTTATTGAATCCTCCCGGGATTTTTCCTACGGAGTACATTTTCTCTTCAAACTCTACGCTCAACGGGAAGAAATCAATTCCCTCACGTGGTTTCTCAGATGCAGTTGCTGTAGATAATACAACTGTATCACCATAATGCATAAGTGCTGCTCCATTTGCCTGTGCAGCTACACGGCCGACATCAACACTTAATGTTCTTCCGGCCAGTTCCATTGAATAGGTTTTCTTCATTATCTTCTCTCCTTCTTTACTGTGGCAGGAGACCCGAAACTACTGATCTGTACAAAGAGAGCTATTTCATGAGCAAAAACAGTAACAAGGCTACGCGAAGAAGCCAAGAAAGGGCGTTTTGCGAATGATTTTGAAATGCGCGTGTGAACTGTAAAAATCTCCTTTTGTACACATCAGCGGTCTCGGATAAACCCTCCCGCCAATCCAAAATAGAGCGGAAATACCGCTCTATTCTGACAGCTATCCTGTTATTATTTTCTGATGCCTAATTTTGCGATCAGTGCACGATAACCTTCCAGATCTTTTTTCTGAAGGTAAGCAAGCATACCACGTCTCTGACCAACCATTTTCAGAAGACCTCTTCTGGAATGATGATCCTTCGGGTTCTCTTTCAGATGCTCTGTGAGCTCCTGGATTCTTGCTGTTAAGATTGCGATCTGTACTTCCGGTGATCCTGTATCGTTTGGTGTTCTACCATACTCTGCCATAATCGCTGCTTTTTTTTCTTTTGAAATCATCTTGATTTCCTCCTTCATTTTTATAATCGCCCAGTAATGCGTGTCTACCAAGTACCGGTCGGAGTGTCCGGGTACTGAGTACGGGCTGTTTACTCACGCCTAATCAATATATCATATTCAATCTGACTTGTAAACCATTTTCTGTAAAACATTTTCTGCGTCTGCGGTAAAACAGACATTCGCAATCCGCTTTCGCTACTTGCTCATGAACGCAGTCGCTTTGCGCTCCGTCAGTGGGAGCTTTTAACTCCCACTGATTAAGCATCCCCCCTTACCCAACGCTTAACGCTCTACGCACTTGAAGCTGGGGAATGCTTATTCTGCGTTCAAATATTTCTTACAAACCAAAATATCCCGATCCATCTGTGCTTTCAGTTCTGCAAGTGAACCAAACTTCTGCTCCGGACGAATAAATTTTAGAAAGGATACGCGGATATCCTTGCCATATAAATCTCCGGAATAATCAAATAAAAACGTTTCAACCCCCATAGGATTTATTCCTTCAATGGTCGGTTTACAACCTACGTTACTGATACCGTCATACTGCTTTCCTTCTGCCAGCACTTTCACTGCATATACCCCTTTGGGCGGAAGCAGTTTAAATGTTTCCGGCCGCTGGTTGGCAGTTGGGATCCCGATGGTCCGTCCAATCTCGTTGCCATGCAGGACCGGACCTGTGAGGAAATAGGAATACCCTAGCAGATAGTTTGCCTCCTCCATATCACCCTCTGCGATTCTGGCACGGATACGGGTACTGCTGATATCCTCCCCCTTATACTGCTTCTTTTTGACGATTACTGCCTCATATCCCAGGTCATCCGCATATTGCTGTAATTCCCGGTAAGTACCGGAGCGCTGATAACCAAAATGGAAATCCGTTCCGGCAACAATCATCTTTACATTGATTTTCTCTTTCAGCATCTGCAAAAATGCATATGGTGAAAGCTGTCGGAACTCGTCCGTAAACGGACACTCAACCAGATAATCCACTCCAGCTTCCGCAAAAATATGTGCTTTTTCCTCATTGGTAGACAATACACTGTATGCGTCTTTGTGAATTGCTTTCGGCGGAATATCAAATGTAAAAATCACACATTTGAGCCCCTGTTCTTTTCCCTTCTGCATAGCATCCATCAGATAACGGTGTCCGGTATGCAGACCATCAAATTTTCCGAGGGTAATCACTGAAGGTTCTTCTATTTTAAAATCCAAAGTATCTTTTATATATTTCATCACTGATTGTCAATCCTCTAAAAACATTTTTGAAGGACGGTACAGACCAAGTGTTTCCTGATATTCATACACTGCTGCAAATCTTCCGTCCGACATACGGACACGCACAAGCATGCCGTTCTGCGGTACAATATACTCAGCAAACTGCTCCGGTGCCATTTTATTTCCGTTTTTCAACATCATATCAAACACCGGCTTTGCTGTCAGCACTGGATATACGGAAAACACCTGTTCTACCGGCGTAATCACTTCTGCCAGAGAACCTGCAGCTTTGTATGACTGAATTTCATCCAACGTATGTGCCCCATCCAATACAAACCCTGCAGCCTGTAAACGGAGCAGACTTTTCATTGCCGCACCGCAGCCAAACTTCTGTCCGATATCATGACACAGTGTACGGATATAAGTTCCTTTCGAACAGGATACTGTCAATTCAATCTCCGGCAATTCCACACGTTCAATGCGAATCTCATAAATAGTTACCGGACGTGCTTTTCGTTCCACTGTCACACCTGCTCTGGCCAGATCACACAGTTTCTTTCCATTTACTTTCAATGCAGAATACATCGGCGGCACCTGCATGATTTCGCCCTGAAAAGTCCGAATCACATCCCGGATTTCGGTCTCTGTCAGCACAGGGACTTCACAGGCTGACAGAACGGTTCCTGTCAGATCCTGGGTATCAGTTTCTATGCCAAGTTGCATCACCGCCCGATAGACCTTATCCGAATCAGTCAGCATATCACATACTTTTGTGGCTTTTCCAAGACATACCGGCAAAACACCTTCCGCATCCGGGTCCAATGTTCCGGTATGTCCGATCTTCTTTTGTCCACAGATGCCCCGCATCCGTGCCACCACATCAAAAGATGTATATCCCTTTTCTTTGTATACATTTATGATTCCGTTGTACATCCATCTTCCTCTGTATCTTTATCTTTCAGCTGCTTTTTCATCTTTGCCAGCACTTTTTTGAGTATTTCATCCGGTTTTCCTTCCATGGATACCCCGGCAGCCCGACTGTGACCGCCTCCGCCAAACTCCATTGCAATCTGTGCCACATCCATATAAGAAGCAGAACGCAGACTTACCTTATATGTATCGTTTTCATTCGGATATACAAACACCGCCGCTTCTACGCCTGCCGTAGAACGAAGAGTGCTGACAATTCCATCAAGATCCTTTGGTTCTACATGGAATTTCTCTAACTGTTTCCGTTTGACCACACTGGAAATACAAGTTCCATTAAAATGAAGTTCTGCATCCATCAGCGCTTTTCCAAGAATCTGCTGCTGCGCAAAAGTGCGAATATAAAATGTATCATCTACGATTCTGGAATAATCGATTCCTTTGTCCATCAATTGACCCGCAATCTCCATTGTTTTGGAAGAAGTGCAGGAATACTGAAACACTCCGGTATCATGTACGATGCCAAGATAAATACACTCAGCGATTTCCTTTGTGATCCTGCTCTCATCCATCAGCTGATATACCAGTTCTGAGGTAGAACTTGCATTTGGGAAAATGTAATTAAAATCAGCAAATGACTGGTTACTGATATGATGATCCACACAAAACGTACTTTTTGCCACTTCAAAATACTGCCCGGACAAACCAAGGCGGTCCACATCACCACAGTCCAGTGCAATGAACAGATCATACTCTTTTTTTCCATCCGTCGACTTCATGTGACGAATTTTGTCTGCATTTTTCAAAAACAGAAATTTCTCCGGAATCGGTTCCAGATACAGATCAGCCATAATAGTCGGATAATTATCACAAATATAATTGTATACAGCCAGACAGGATCCTACACAGTCACCATCCGGCCGGATATGACCGGATATGGCAACGGTAGTAATCCCATCCAGATATGAATCTAATGAAATCATGGTCATCCTCTTATTCTTCCTCTTTACCACCTGTCAGTGCATCAATCTTTTTGGACATTTCAATTCCATACTCAATGGATTCATCCAGAATGAATCTCAATTCCGGAGTATTTCTCAGATTCAGAGACTGCGCCAGGCAACGGCGTGCATAGCCGGCCGCATTTTTCAATCCTGCAATCGTATCTTCTTTTTCCTTTTTGTCACCAAGAACACTAATGTATACTTTACAGGTTTTGAGATCCGGTGCAACCTGCACCGCTGACACAGTGGTCAGCGGATGAATCCGCGGGTCTTTGATCTCATTGCGGATAATGGTTGATAATTCACGCATCACTTCTTCGTTTAACCGGGTATTTTTAATACTGTTTTTTCTCATATTTTATCATCTCCAGCCTATCTCGGTACTTCTACCATCTTATATGCTTCTACGATATCAAACTCTGCAATATCATTAAATCCATCAAATACCAGGCCGCACTCGTAACCGGCTTTTACTTCTTTGACATCATCTTTGAAACGTTTCAGGGATGCAAGATCGCCCTCAAAGATCTGTTTTCCTTCTCTTGTAATACGAACCTTGCAATTACGCTCAAATACACCATCCAGTACATAGGAACCTGCGATGTTGCCGACACCGGAAGCTTTGAAGATCTGACGTACTTCTGCGTGACCGATGACTTTTTCTTCAAAGATTGGATCCAGCATACCTTTCATGGCAGCCTCAATATCTTCGATAGCTTTGTAGATTACAGAGTACAGACGGATATCTACTTTTTCCTGCTCTGCAGTCGCTTTTGCGGTCATATCCGGTTTTACATTAAATCCAATGATGATTGCATTAGATGCCGAAGCCAGGGAAACATCGGACTCATTGATCGCACCAACACCTCCATGGATTACTTTTACAACAACTTCCTCGTTGGAAAGTTTTGTCAGACTCTGTTTTACAGCTTCTACAGAACCCTGAACATCTGCTTTTACGATCAGTTCAAGTTCTTTTAAATTACCAGTCTGGATCTGTGAAAACAGATCGTCCAGTGACATTCTGGATCTGGTTTCTTCCAGCATTTTCTCTCTGTTCTGAGATACAAAAGTCTCTGCAAAGCTTCTTGCATCTTTCTCGGAATCACATGCCACGAATACTTCACCTGCATTCGGAACATTATTCAGACCAAGAATTTCAACCGGAGTGGAAGGACCAGCCTCTTTGACTCTTCTTCCCTTATCATCGATCATCGCACGGACTTTACCATAGCTGCTTCCTGCTGCAATCGGCTCGCCGACTTTCAGAGTACCTTTCTGAACAAGGACGGTTGCAACAACACCACGGCCTTTGTCCAGCTGTGCCTCGATCACCAAACCACGCGCATTTCTCTTCGGATTTGCTTTCAGTTCCAGGATATCTGCTGTCAGTAATACCATTTCAAGAAGCTCTGTGATTCCTTCACCAGTACGTGCAGATACCGGTACACAGATCGTGCTTCCGCCCCAGTCTTCCGGAATCAGTCCCTGCTCAGCAAGACCCTGTTTTACATAATCAATATTTGCACTCTCTTTATCGATCTTGTTGATCGCTACGATAATCTCGATACCTGCTGCTTTTGCATGGCTGATGGCTTCTACCGTCTGAGGCATGATACCGTCATCTGCAGCAACTACCAGAATTGCGATATCTGTGGCATTTGCACCACGCATACGCATAGCAGTAAATGCTTCATGACCCGGCGTGTCCAGAAATGTAATCTTCTGTCCGTTGATTTTTACAACAGATGCACCGATGTGCTGTGTAATACCACCAGCCTCACGATCCGTTACATGTGTCTCGCGGATAGCATCCAGCAGAGAAGTTTTACCATGGTCAACGTGTCCCATTACACATACAACCGGCGGTCTGGAAATCAGTGTGTTTTCATCCTCTTCTTCCTCTTTCAGAAGTTCTGCGATGACGTCCACTTTCTCCTCCTTCTCAGCGATACAGTTGAACTCCAGTGCGATTTCTTCTGCTTTTTCGTAATCAATCTCCTGATTTACGGTTGCAAGAATGCCCTGCATAAATAATTTTTCTACAACTTTGGAAGCCGGCACATCGATACGTTCTGCCAGTTCACGTACCGTCATCACTTCCGGAAGTGCAATGCTGCGAACCTCATCGGCCTTTTTCTCTGCCTGCGGCTGCGGCTGTGCATTCCGCTTTTTATGTCCGGTTTTTTTCTCCAGATTTACATACTGCTCCTGCTTCCTATTCTTTCTTTCATAATCCTGTTTATTTTTCTTTTTATTTGCGTGTGTATTTTCTTTTCCGCGCAACTCCTCGATCGGAGCCTTTGCGCTGTCACGGTTCATACGTGAAATTTCCTGATCTAAGCGTCCTCTCGTCTCTCTTGAACGATTCTGACCGTCCTGTCGATTGTTTCGATTACCTCCAAAACTATTACCGCCGCCGCGATTACCCTGGAAACCTTTTTGATTATTGTTGTCTTTTCTTTCATAACGGCCATTTCTATCACCATTTTCCTGTCTCTGCGGTCTGTCGCCAAATCTTCTCTGCGGTCTGTCGCCATTATTTCTCTGCTGGCGGTCTCCGTCGTAACGTGATCTGTCTCCGTTGTTTCGCTGTGGACGATCACCATCGTAACGCGATCTGTCGCCATTATTTCTCTGCGGACGGTCTCCGTCGTAACGCGGTCTGTCTCCGTTATTTCGCTGTGGACGATCACCATTATTATTACGTGGTCTGTCGCCATTATTTCGCTGTGGACGATCACCGTTGCGTTCATTACGGTTTCCATTATTTGGACGGCGATTACCCATCTTGCTGTTCTGCGGATTGTATACAGCTGAAATACTTGCTTTCTTTTTCGGGCGCTCTTTCTTATCATCCGTGCTGTCCTGTTTACCGTATTTTCCTCTGATCAGTGACACTGCATTGTCTTCCAGTGAACTTAAATTTGTTACTTCTATATTATGTCCATGAAGGAAATTAATAACCTCCTTCGCAGTCACATCATATTCTTTTGCAATTTCGTGAACTCTAATTTTTGCCATTCCAGATCCTCCCTATTCAGTTGTTGGTCTATTGTCAAGCTGCTTCATGACAGACTTTGCAAATCCCGGCTGCAGAACTGCTACCATAGAACGGTATTCCTTGCCAATACAATGACCGAGATCATCCTTGCTTCCGTAAACATACAGAGGTGTCTCATAAAAAGCTGTCATATTTTTCATTTTTTTCTTTGTATTATCGGAAGCATCCTCTGCCACGATCACCAGGCTCGCCAGCCCCCCTTTTACTGCTTTCTCTACCGCATACTCACCGCTGGCAATACAGCCGGCTTTCTGCGCAAGGCCCAGACTGGATAAAATTCTGTTATTCTGCAATCGTTTTCATCTCCTCTGCCAATTCTGCGACTATTTCTTTTGGTATACTCATTTTGAATGATCGTTCCAATCCGTGATTTTTCACTGCCAGTTCCAGACAGTCCGGATTTTTGCACAAATATGCACCGCGGCCGTTTTTCCGGCCAGCCGGATCGATACAGAATGTATTATCCTGCATTTTTAAAACACGGATCAGATCTCTTTTTTCCCGCATTTCATGACACCCCACACACATGCGCATCGGATTTTTTTTAGTCATTCTCACTATCCTCTTCTCCTGCAAATTCATCTTCTTCATATTCATAAGATTCATCTTCTGCAGGTTCGTCATAAGCTGTATCCTCGAAATCCTCATCCAGATTCAGTTCATCTTCTGTAAGCGCATCATCCTCATAATCTTCTTCATAATCCATGAAGTCACCGGCTTCTCTTGCCTGTGTCTCGCTCTTAATGTCGATTTTGAATCCGGTCAGACGGGCCGCAAGGCGCGCATTCTGTCCCTCTTTACCGATAGCCAGGGAAAGCTGATAATCCGGAACAACAACTTTTGCTTTATTTTCCTCAGCATCTGCGATAACAGAAATTACTTTTGCCGGACTTAAAGCGTTCTCGATCAGCATAGCCGGATTTTCGTTCCAGTTGATGATATCGATTTTTTCACCATTTAACTCTTCTACGATCGCGTTGACACGCGCACCGTTCATGCCGACACATGCTCCTACCGGATCTACATCCGGATCATTGGACCATACCGCCATCTTGGTACGACTTCCAGCCTCACGAGCAATGCTCTTGATCTCCACAATTCCGTCACGAACTTCTGCAACTTCTGCCTCAAACAGACGTTTCACCAGTTCCGGATGTGTTCTGGACACAAGTACTTTCGGTCCTTTGGAAGTTGATTTCACATCCATGACATATACTTTAATACGATCTGTCGGCTCAAATGTCTCTCCCGGGATCATCTCGTTTTCACTTAAAACAGCATCCACTTTACCAAGGTTAATGCTTACATTATTGCCGATATAACGCTGAACGATACCTGTTACGATATCTTTTGATTTTCCATAATACTGATCATAGATCACTTTCCGCTCTTCTTCACGGATTTTCTGTAAAATAACATTCTTAGCATTCTGCGTAGCAATACGTCCAAAATCTTTGGAATGGATTTCCTCATGGATCACATCGCCAAGTCCGTGTGTACCGTTCATCATCATTGCTTCAGCAAAGCTGATCTCTGTCAGCGGATCTGTTACTTCCTGTACTACAGTTTTCTCTGCCCATACATGATATTCACAGGTCTCAGGATCAATTGTAACTTTGATATTGTCCGCTTTTCCGAAATGATTTTTACATGCGGTCAGTAACGAATTCTCGATTGCCTCCAGAAGTGTCTCTTTGCTGATATTTTTTTCTTTCTCTAAAATTGTTAATGCTTCCAGTAATTCTCTGCTGTCAGAGTTTTTGCTGTTTTTGCTGGTTTTAGCCATTTTTTCTTTTCCTCCTGTTCTTCGAATGCCTAAAAATCAAATGCCAGTCTGATCAGTGCAATTTCATTTTTCTGAAATGTCAGTTCTTCATCTTCTTCCGTACAAATTGTAACGGTATCGTCTGTATATGCAGTCAGAACTCCGTAAAACTCTTTCTGACGATTAATTGCACGGTAGGTACGAATCTCCAGTTCCTTTCCCATACTGCGGACATAATCTTTTTCTTTTTTCAGTGGTCTGCCCAGTCCCGGCGAGCTCACTTCAAACACATAAGAATCTGAAATAAAGTCTTCCTCATCCAGCAGATCGTTCATTCTGCGGGCAACTGCTTCACAATCATTAACGGTAATACCGCCTTCTTTATCAATATAAGCACGCAGGTACCAGGTACTGCCTTCCTTTACATACTCCACATCCACCAGTTCAAAATGCATTTCTTCCATAATAGGAAGTAATAATGCTTCTGTGCGTGCTTCATATTCTTCTCTTTTTGACATTTTGTCACCTTCTTTCTCAGGTTTCACCATAACAACAACGAAGAGTGGACTCACGCCCACTCTTACTACTTACAACATATTCTTATATAAAGATAGCACACTCTTCTCAAAGATGCAAGTTTTTTTTACGCAATTCCCGGTTTTACAGTTCTCACGTTCTGCCGGTCAATATATCCACATGCCCGCAGGCCCCGCTCAATGACTCTGGTCCACTCCGTTTCTGACAACACACGTACTGAACTGTCATCCAGTTCAATCACATGTCCTTCCGGACGTTTTTCCGTCACATATGTTACTTCATATAAATTCACACGGCTGATTGCACCAATTTCTTCCAACAGATTCACCATTCGATACACGGTAGCTGTTCCGATTTTAGGATCAATTTTTGATGCTTTATAATAAATTTCTTTGCAGCTGCTGCAATTGCCACTCAGAATAACATCCATTAAAACCATTCTCTGCTTTGTGATACGACATCCGTTTTCTTTTAATCGCTCCACGATTCTGTCTTTCTGCATCTGTGTCCGATAATAGTTTTCTGTCTTTTCCAACTCTGTTGCCTGCATACTAGATTCCCTTTCTCTATCTTGTTTTAGTATAAAGCAACATTCGTTAGGTGTCAATAATTATTTTTACCCTGCGCTTATTGCGAGTAATCATAGCATACCAAAAAGAGACTCTTTGAAACCGATACTTGCTTCTGACCGTTTTCAAAAAGTCTCTCATTCTTTCGTCTGCATAAAAGGATGGGGGCACACCCCCTTCCGCCCTAATTGCTACGCGCCAAGCAGCGCGCAGTAAAATTCTGCCGCACAGGAAAACGTTTCCTGCCGGATCGGTGCGATGATCTCCCGTACACTTAAATAGTGCTCAATATCCACTTTGACAATTTCATCACCAATCTGTTCCAATATCTCCTGTTTACTAATAGGATAAACGACATTCGCCATCCGTTTGTGCAGTAAATGTAACATTCCTTTAAACTGTGCCATCATCGCCACCTCGCTTATAAGCTGTATAATCCGAAGTATCCAGTCCTCTGCCCGCATATGGATGGCTGGAAGCACCACGATGTACATAAGAATACATCGGTGCAGAATGGACTGCCTGACTGCGCATGGCATCGATAATCCCCGGATACAAATCTGCTTTGATCATGGATGGTGCTCCATTTGCACCCTCGCAGATCACATTTCCGTCCGGTCCCAGAATCATACTGCGGCCAAAACAGGAAAAATTCTCATTTTCTGCTGTTCCGGAGCAGTTGACAGCAACTACATATACCTGATTAAAATACGCTCCGGATTTATTGGTGATCTCCCAGGCATTCTGCCACGGATCCATATAGTGAGTCGGACGGATAATTACATTTGCCCCCTGCACCGCTGCTTCGCGCCACATTTCCGGATAATCGCCATCTGCACAGATGATGATACCAAGTTTTGCACCTTTCGGTCCGTCACATACCGTACAGCTGCGTCCCGGTATAGAACCCTCGAAAGGAATCCACGGATTCATCTTATCATAACGGTGAATAATCTCACCTTTGTCATTGATCACAATAGCCGTATTGGTAAAATTGTTCTGTTCATCCACGCGAAGCAGAAAATCAAACACACCGTACACTTCCAGTTCCGCACATTTTTCCTGAAACTTTTTAATCTGCGGGCTGTCCATAGTAAGCAGAGCTTTTTCCCATCCAAACTGCGGAAATCCCTGAATGCACGCCTCCGGTGCCACAAACAGATCAAATCCCGGGAAACCGCCGGATGCCCGATCCATAAAGGAAAGCAGTACATCAGTATTTCGATCTACTTCTTCCATACTCATAGCGCCAATAGGTGCATACTGTGCACCAACTACGGTCAGGCATTCCGTCTCAATTTTCCCATTAATTCCAAATACATTTCCCCTGTTCATAATTATATCCTTCTATCGCCTTTATCACAGATCTTATCTCCGATAAAGTAAATCACACATGCCGCAATAATAGAATTGACAGAACCAATACCAACCGGCACTTTCAGGCCGATCACGGCACCTGCAACAACTGCAAGAACTGCATACCATTTTGCAGTTTTCATATTTGTTGTATCATTATCCTGATAACGATTCTGATGCATGAAATAATCTGTGATCACCACACCACCGACTGGCGGAATCGCATATCCCATGAACGTCAGCCAGGAAGTAAAGTTATAATATAACCAGACAGAAGCTACGATTCCAATCATGCCGCTGACAAGTACCATTTTCTTTTTGGAGTATCCTGTGATATTGGAAAGCCCAAGCCCGCAGGAATATAATCCGTTATCTGCTGTGGTCCAGATATTTAATCCAAGTACGATGATCGCCGGAAGTGCTAATCCCTGTGCGATCATAATATAAAAGATATCTGCCTGTCCGGTTACAGAACCACCCACTGCTCCAAAAACGAACATCAGAGAGTTTCCTACAAAAAATGCAATCACAGTTGCGATAACAGCAATTTTCTTAGTTTTTGCAAAACGTGTATAATTTGGAGTTGTTGTACCTCCACTGATGAATGAACCTACAACCAGTGTAATGGCTGTTGCCAGTGTGATCGGATTCTGTGGTTCAGCAGCAAACAAACTATCAATTCCACCCATTGAAGATACTCCAAGTCCTACGGAAATGCAGCCCAGAATACCGACTGCCGGAACTGCGATCCAGCTTATAATTTCCAGCGACTTAATACCAAAATAAGCAGAGGCTGTCATAAGACCACCAGCCAGAATAACAAGAACCACCACCGGAATACCTGTCAACTCAGCTACCGGAATAGAAAACATTGCAATACCTACACCAAACCATCCCATCTGTGTAAAAGTAATAATTGCAGAACAAAGCCAGGATCCTTTCTTTCCGAAAGCATGTCTCGCCATCAGATCCAGGGTAAGTCCCGTCTTGCATCCAATATATCCAAGAATTCCGGTATATACGCCAAGAATTGCATTACCGATAAGCAATGCACATATAAATTTTGTCATGTTCAGTCCGACACCAAGCTGACCGCCCGCACTCATGCTGGCAGAAAAAAAGGTAAATCCCATCATGATCATAAACATTGGTAAAAACCCTTTTCTCGCGCTGTCAGGTACAGCCTGAAGTTCGAAGTCCTGCCGTTTTTCATTTGTCTGGTTGTTTTCCATAACACCCTCCTGCTCTTTTTCTCTATTTTTCCTTACAAGAAAGTGTGCTATCACACACTTACGCGTTTAAAATTATCAATAGCACATCTTTCTTGCCCGCGCCGAGCACGCTTGCAAAGCAAGAATCTCTTCTCGTGCGAGTGCGCATCGTTTGCACGAAGTGCTTTTGTTTGATAGGAAATTCATCGTAATTTCCTATCAAACAAAAAAGGTGCCAAGAGTATCTTAAACCAAAATACTCTGGCACCTTTGCCGTTCTAAAATATAGCACGGTAAGTATACTCTGTCAAGAAAATAACAGATCTGCAATATGCGAATAGCAGGATGAGAGTAACAGTCAACTTCTAACTATTTCATCACCCAGATTTCTATATATAAGGAACTCTCCACATCGTACTTTGTTCCTTAAGGTCTCTGACCCATGCCACCTTCCAGTGTCAATGTTTCACCGTTCATGTACTTAAAGTCCGGAGAAGCAAGCTGTACGCAGACACGTCCGATTTCTTTCTCTACATCACCATAATGTCCTGCCGGCGGCATTTTTACATTTGCCTTAAACGCTTCGGGATAATTTTTTTCAAAATTCTCCAGCTGTGCTGTCCATGCCAGCGGGCATACGATATTGACATTGATACCGTCTTTGCCCCACTCTGTTGCTGCCACCCTGGAAAGGCCACGGATTCCTTCTTTTGCCGCTGCATAAGCACACTGACCATAATTTCCGAATAATCCTGCACCGGATGCAAAGTTAACGACAGATCCTTTTGTTTCTTTCAGATATGGATAGCATGCTTTCATATAATAGAATACTGCATATAATCCAGAGTAAAGTGCCAGATTAAACTGATCGGTGGTATGCTCTTCCAACGGAACTCCGGATGCTGAAGCCTGTGCATTGTTGATCAACACATCAATTCTTCCAAACGTATCAATGGCCTGCTTTACAACGTTCTGAACGATGGCTTCATTGTCAGCACCGGCAGATACATCTGCCTGAACCGGAAGTACCTTGATTCCATACAAACGCTCGAGTTCTTCTTTTGCATCTTCCAGTTTCTTGACATTACGTCCGGTCAGTACCAGATTTGCCCCTTCCTTTGCATACGCTGTTGCGATACCATATCCGATGGAACCGCAGCTTCCATCACTTAATACTGCGCGTCCTCCCCCGGTAATAATTGCAGTTTTTCCTGTTAAAAATCCCATCATTGTTTCTCCTTTCCTGTCACTCTCAAATGTTTGGATTGTATTTTTTTCAATACATCATCACTGAGATACAGTGTAACAAAACAATGATGGAATTTCAAGTTTTTTTCTTTATATTTGACTATTTTTCAGACAATTCAAAACTTTTATCGATAACATAATAGACAAATCTTATCATATAGCAAAATATGAGACATTTATTTGTGATGTCTTGCAAAATAATCTTTCACAAGTTTCACCACTGTACCTGACAACAGGAACAACGCGATGAGGTTCGGGATCGCCATCAGACCGTTGAATGTCTCTGCGATGCTCCAAAGCATGCCAAGATCCATGGTTGCACCTACGATCGCTACCAGTGCATAAACCACCATGAACGGTTTCACCCATTTTTCAGAGGACAGATACTCCATACAACGAGCGCCATACAATCCCCATCCGATAATTGTGGAAAACGCAAAACAACAAAGTGCAATTGCTGTAAAAACAGATACCCAATTGCCATATGTTGCCGTGAATCCGGAAATTGTCAGTTCCGCACCTGCATCTGCGCCATATCCGACGGAAACACCGCTGCACAGGATAACCATAGCCGTCAGGGTACAGATCAGAATCGTATCTGTAAATACCTCAAAAATACCAAACATACCCTGTTTTACCGGTTCTCCGGTATCCGCACATGCATGCGCAATGGAACCGGTACCAAGACCAGCCTCATTTGAGAAAATACCACGTGCTACACCTTTTTTCATACTCAGGAAAAAGCTTCCTACAATACCGCCGGTCACAGAAGCCGGGTGGAACGCCCCATCAACAATAGAATAAAACACACCCGGTATACGATCGATATTTAAGATAATAACACCGAACGCAAGTACAATGTATAATAATGCCATGAATGGAATCAGGCGCTCGGTGACACGGCCAATACGTTTGACACCGCCTAACAGAATCATTGCAACCATCACAGCAACAATAATACCAATGATCAGATTTGTAATTTTAGTAGCAGATTCCGGAATGATATTAAAATTGAGTAATGCAGAATTAATGGCAGTGGTAATGGTATTTACCTGTGTGGCATTTCCGGTTCCAAATACGGTCAGTACTCCAAACAGTGCAAAAAGGACCGCCAGCCAGTGCCAGTGTTTTTTCAGACCGTTCTGAATATAATACATCGGTCCACCAACCCAATCTCCCACGGCATTTTTCTCACGAAAATGCACCGCAAGAGTTACCTCAGAAAACTTCGTACACATACCAAGCAGCGCAGAAATCCACATCCAGAATACCGCACCGGGACCACCTATAGCAATTGCTCCGGCTACACCGGCAATATTTCCGGTTCCAACTGTGCCGGCTAATGCCGTACAGACCGCCTGAAACGGTGTCATAGCCCCATCTGAAGCATCTTTCTTATCAAAAATTTTTCCAATGGTCGACTTCATTGCATATGGGAATTTACGAATCTGCAGGAATTTTGTCCGTACACTCAAAAGCAGACCGACCCCGATAATGCAGATCATAGCAGGAACGCCCCAGATAAAGTTATTCACCACAGCGTTCACTGATTTAATAATTTCTAACATTCTTTCAACCTCTCAACTCATTTGTATTCTGCCTATGTCAGGACAGACTTACAAAGTATAGCACACTTTTTTCCTGCTGTACAGATTTTAATACAAAAGAGAACAGTATACAATGTATCATCATACATTGTCATACCGTTCTCTCTCGTTGTAAAGCGGACATTCGCAATCCTCTTGCGCTACTTGCTGATGAATGCAGTCGCAATTATTTATTTTTCCAATCAAGCAAAATCTTGTCAATCATGGAAAAATGCTCTTTCAGTGCCAAAATTCCTGCTTCCCTGTCATGCGCCCGTAAAGCCCTGACAATTCGATGATGACAGTCATTTAACGCTTCTTTACTGGATTCTTCTTGAATGATCTCCCGACGCAGATCTTTGACAAACTCATCAATCACACCGGAGCAGGCTTCCAGAATGTCCAGAATCAGAATATTTCCTGACGCTCTCGCCAGTGTATAATGAATTTTCTTATCCAACTCATTATTTACACTGGCATCTGTGCTTTTATCCAGTTTATTCACACAATCCTCCATCAATTTAATTTCTTCTTCCGAAGCATGATCCAGTGCCAGCGTAAATGCCAGTCGCTCCAGTGAATAACGAATCTGGCTGATCTGTATATAATCAATCTGATCCATGGCAAACATCATCCCCATGGTCTCCTCCAGACTGCTTTGGAAATCGCAGGTGATATAATTACCGGATCCCTGCTGAGAAGAAATGACGCCTGTCATATCCATAAAACGGATAGCTTCCCGGACAGAATTACGGCTGACTCCGAGTTCTTCCGCTATCTCCCGCTCCGGCGGTAGTTTCTCTCCGGGTTTCAAATCTCCTGTTAAAATTTTTTTCTTAAAATAGTCTACAACTATTCCATAGGTTTTCTGATTCTTTGCCACTGTATTTTTTATTCCTTTCATGAAAATAGGCATACCACACAAAGTGATATGCCTATTATAATTCAATTCATTAAATGAATCAACTATACATCCTATTTCTCATCAGCGATCGCTGCCTGTGCAGCAGTCACTTTTCAAATCCTGCACAATAATCGGATTGATCCGCAATTTTAACATCTATTTGTAGTGACTGCCGAAGTTGCTGCATAAACAGTAGAAGAAATTGGTGCCAGCGCCAGTAAACCTGCGATTACGTCTATAGATATACGCCATTTTCCATTCATCGGAAACTTCGTTTTCTAACGAACAGTACTATCCCCACACAGGCCAGCAAAACGGCCATCGGTACCGCGACACGTTGTGGATTGCCCGTTTGCTCTCTATGATTCTCCACGGCATCGCCTTCCTGATTTTTCATATCCGGATTTTTCACCACAGACTGTGTCTCATTCTTATTTCTTATTCGACATACCAAAAATGGCAGAAGTATTTTGAACTTCTGCCATTTTTGGTCGTATTTTTCATTACTTTACTTCTGTTATTACCTGTTCCAGGTTTCTCATTGCTCCCTGCTCTTTTTCGTCTGACAGGTAGCTGTCCAATTCATCCTTTGAAAATTCCCGTACCTGATAAAAATATTGCTGTGCACAGCTATAGCTGATAACACACGCATCCGTATCTGTTACAAAAATATAGTTTACGATTCCTGTTCCAAGCATCTGTTTTTCATCTCGCATATATTCGATCTGTTTTTCAACCCACACAGCATTTTCTTCCATATAGGCATACGCCATCTTTTCTGCTTCCGGAAAAAGTTCCTGATACTGAGTTGCATTTTCTGCTATCTCTTTGGAATAATTTGATCCCGTATCTTTTTGCACTGAAACGGTTCTTATTTCTCCATTCTGCAGATTTACTGATACCAGATAAGAAATTCCTGCAGCCTCATCCCGATAAGTGATATGATCCGTTGTAAATGTCTCGCCGTTTCCATCTGATGCCTGGTCATGCTCTGTCTTGATTGTCAATGTATCCGCATTAACTCCATATAACCGTTCTAACAAGGCAGATGCTTTTTCTACTACTTCCTCCTGAGAGATTTCTGTCACATCATCTGCTGAATCAGTTATATCAGCTTCTTTTTGTCCCTGTGCTGTTACACTATAATCACGCTTTGCATAAAAATCAATCAGTTCCAGCATCTGCTCATCGCTCAATGCTTTCTCCGGCAGATAAAAAGTACTGGCCTGAGCCAGGAAACAGATTTGATCAGGTACAATCTCTGATTGATCCGAAATCTGCAAAATACTTCCATCCGGGAATAATCCTTCTGTCTGATACTTTTCTGCCAGTTCATTCATTCTCTGCTGTTCCTTTTTGGATAATTCTCTGGAAAATGTATCTGCATCTGCTTTGGCGGCATCCATCCACAGGGCTTCCTGCTCCTTCTCAGAAGTCTTCTCCACACGCTGTTTTGCATAGTTCATTCCAGCACGCACGCCACCGGCACCGCAGACCCCAATACATAATATCATGCAGGCTGCTGCAATCATTTTCTTTTTTCACTGTTTGTTCTGACTCATAGACATTTCACCTTCACAACATTTTTTAATCTGATTCTGTACCATTGTCTGGTAATCTTCCGGCAGAATCACTGGATGCTTCTCTACATGTTCCCGGATTTCTCGATCCATTTGCTCATCTGATAACATGTCACCGCTCCTTTCCGTTCTCTAACCATTTCGTCAGTTGTTTTCTCCCCGCTGAGAGCCTGGTCTTTGTCGTTCCTTCTGGAATATCCAACATTGCACTGATCTCCCTTACCGAAAAACCGTCATAATAATAGAGAACCATGACAACCCGCACATTTTCCTGCAGTTCCAGAATTGCTGACCATAAATAATCTTCCGGTTCTTCTGAAGCCTGCTCGTATTGTTCCGGATCAGCAAAAAGCACAACTTTCTGTCGTTTTGTGATTGCTGAACGGGATACATTGATCAGAATCTTTATCAGCCAGGATCTTGCACTTGCACGTTTTCTGAGACTTGTCCGATTTTCAAATGCCCGCACGATACATTCGCTGACTGCGTCCTGAGCATCCGACTGATTTTGCAGTATCGAATAAGCCAGTACATACATCTCTTTTTGATTTTGCAAGATCAGTTCTGATAATTCTTCCTTGTTCATTACACTCATATAAGTTTTTCCACCAATTCCCTATCATTTTTCAGTTACATATATAAGACAGTTGAAATCTGCAAATGGTTTTCTGAAATTCACATTAAGTCGAATATGCATGTTATCTGCATCTTTTTTATTTAAAAAATGCAGAGAGCACAACCCTCTGCAATATATAATCGTTTTTCTTAATCCCAATGATATACATAAGATTTGCTCACCCATCCATAGGTTCCTGTTTTTATTCGCTGTACACGATGCCAATTTAATCCAGCACTTCCATATGCCGACCAGTCAATCCAGATTAATTCTCCATCATACATGAGTTCAAGAATTGTCGCAGATGTACTTGGTGATTTTCTTAATCGTACTCCATTATTGATAATCTCTCCATTCGCAGTATGCGTTGTCACTTTTGCCAAACTACGATTATGTTTCACATCTGTCGATAAAATCTGAACATCATAGTTTTGTACAACATCAATGGGAGTATTCCCTGCTTCCGTTGCATACGCCATACCTGGTATACTTAAAAATAATGTTGCCATTATACAACAAAATATTCTCATAATTTTCTTTTTCATTACTTCATCTACCGCCTCTCTACTTTCTATATCTTATTATGAATATAACTCTTTATTTTTGAAAAGAAATATCTTCACTTTAGCTTTAACTTATGCGCTCACAAACTCCTTAAAATGTTACGACAAATAAAATGTAGCTTTGTGTGTTTTCATCTGATTATGTTATTTTTTGTTTTTAACCAGGAATTCCTATAAATTATACAGTATTCATATTACAAAGCTTTCCATTCTCCATTTCATATACTTCGTCACACAAAACCTGAATGTCTTCTGCATTATGGCTTGCAATCACGATAGTTTTATGATCATTTTTCATGGACAGTAATAACTGCCTGATTTCTTCTACCCCGTTTTTATCCAGACCGTTCATTGGTTCATCCAGGATCAGCACAGACGGAGATTCCATCATTGCCTGTGCCAGTCCAAGACGCTGCCGCATTCCAAGACTGTACTTTTTAACGGAAAGTTTGAGATCCGGGTCTAATCCCACACGCTTCATAGCATCCCGTATCTGTAAATTTCCGATTTTGTTTTTAATCCCGGCCAGTACTTTCAAATTTTGTAATCCACTGTAATAAGAGATGAATCCCGGTGTTTCTATAATAACCCCTGCGTCCGGGAGATAATCTACATCTTTTCCAATTACTTTTCCGTCTGCCAATACTATTCCTGATGTCGGGTGAATAAATCCACAGACACATTTCATCAGCATGGTCTTTCCACTTCCATTGTTTCCCACCAGACCATAGATTTTCCCCTCCTGCAATTTCAGGGAAACATGATCCAAAATCTGCCGTTTATTCAAATTTAATGATACATCCTTTATCTCAATCATACTTATCCCCTTCCTGCCTGATAGTTTCTGCTCAAAGCCATACATAAAATCATCAATCCGACACAGCTTCCAATCAGGCACACATAAGAGCCCCAGATTGGAAATATCTGCTGACTCAGGTATTTCTCGTAATGTACCCATGGAATCGCATGTGCCATAGGAAACAGCCACATCAGCCATGAATCTGCGGAACATGTTACAGTTCCGAGCACGATCAGTACGCCATCCAGTAATACACCTGCGAATTTTCGATTACACAATGATGTAAACAATAAGATCATGGACAGTAAGAAAAAATACAGTGACAACAGAATCGCCGTGTGCACAAATGCTGTCCGAAACGTCATCTGCTGATACAGATTTTCCGGAAGCAACTGTAAAATATAATCGCCGGTGCGTTCCGGAAAGATGCTGGAATAATGTGTCACCGCGTCACTGAATTCCATCTTCCACACGCCGCTTCCACTCATCATCAAACAGGACGCCAAAATGAGAAACACCACAAGGAATACGACCGCTTCCAGCGCAAACATGATCTGTCCCATGATCCATACTCTTTTTGAACATCTGATCTGATACAAAAAATCAATGCCGCTTTTTTGCGGGAAATCCGACATCAAAACCAGAAACAATGCCGGCAGGATCAGGACAATGCTTCCGGAATTTCCCAGTGCAACAAAAGCTTCCGGCACTGATACCGGAAGTCCTGTCCGCGAAGCACAGTCCTGCAGGGTTACGATAATCTGCATATGCACGAAGATCAGCATGACACCGAGTATGATAATACGGCTGCTTCTAAGCCATCGCTTGAATTCTGTTCCGGCAATATGAAGGACGGTTTTCATATTTCTTTCAGGCACCCCAATCCCCCCTTTTCACACTGTGGTAAAAAATAACTGCTAACACCACATAGATTGCTGACATCAAAATGACTGGCAGGAACCAGTTCCATCCCAGTGAAAGATTCATAATACTCTCCGGGCGGAATGCATCAATCCGGTTCAGTCTTGTCCAGGCCTCCGCAGCCATCGCATCTGTTGCCAGTTTTGATAAAATCTGCTTATAAATATAATTGATCATAAAAGGCAGACAGACTAACATGTACTTGTCCCGGAACACAATCGCCACACCAACTCCAAACACGCTTCCGAACATGCCATACAAAAAAGCTCCGATCAGCTTTTTCATAATGACAATCCCGATACTGCTTCCCAGCAAAAATATTTCCTGTTCTTCTATAGGAAATGTCCGAACAGACGGAAATCTCATCACCAAAAGTAATCCAAACAGTGCATATCCGATCAGAAATACAATTCCACCAGCCAATGCCCCACTACACACCTTGGAAATGCAGTACTTCCAATTTCCTGAACGTAAGATATGAAAACGAATCTGTCCGTTTCGACGTTCTTCAGAGAGTAGTAAAATATATCCCATGGAAAGCAGCATCGGTGCAAACACAACCAGCCAGCCTCCGATTCCTGCCTGCCAGAGTGCTAATGCAGATTTTGATATATCTGTATTAGCCTGTTGTGCCTGAAATATCAAAGAAAAAATCGATATCTGTTTTCCACTCATATCTGTCTCTCCAGTTGCGCTGAGACAAAGTAACACTATTCCACTGATGCTCAATATCAGATATGGTATAAAGCTTAATTTTTTTAATTCTGCTTTTAACATCTGGCACATATATTCCCCCAAAATCCTTTTGCAACTTATATCTTAACAACTTCTTGATAAAACCCATTTAATTTTCATCAGAACTTTCATTTATTTCTGTTGTATAGTAATAAATCTCTCCAGTAAATACATCCACATAAATCCAAATCTTTTCATTTTTGATCTCGTTCACACCGAATACTTCCCAACAAGGTAACACGATCACTTCCTCTTTTTCTGCCGATCCCTGTAACTTAACCGGAAAATAAACTAACCCTGCACGTTCAACATTAATATTCAAACGTGATGCAAGACCACTCCGTAAAAATTCAAGCATTTGTTTAAAACTGATCATGCTGTCATCAGAGATAAGTTCCGTCAGCTTTCTGGCCTCATTATATCCGCAAAAAGCCGTAATCCCCGTATCATCCACAACATATGCATGTTTACTGTCTGCAGCTGAAAGATAATCTGCATAAAAGCGATAATGTCCTGTATCCATATATGCAAAAGGCACGTTTTCGTATTTGCGCCGAACAGTGTAATCATACCCATAAACATCTCCCAAGCGGAAAATTCTGACTTCCGGAACATCTACGGTGACTCCATTTTCACAAGGGAATGGTGTTCCAGCCGAAAAATAATCCTTTACTAACTCAGCGCCCTGTTCAACAGACAGATTTCCGGATATTAACGTATACTCCTTCTGTGCTAATTCAGAAACTTTTCCACTTTCTACCGTATCTTCCGCATGATCTCCAAATGCATCATATGAGGCTGCATCCTCATACCCCATATATTCTCTGATTTTCCCATCACTGGCAGAATATATTCCGTCTCCCAAAAGATTGATATAACATTCAGGAATATCAATAAGACATCCCTCGCCATTTTCTAACTTTTTTTTGTCTTCATAGAATAATGACAATTCACCTGTTTCGTTTATATTATCCGGTATATAATAAACATCTGATTTCATATCGACCACAGTTTGTTTTCCAATACTTGTTACCCAATCAGAAAGAGTCTTTTCTGCCTCTTCAACCGTAATTCCATGCTTTTCCTCAAGCATGACTTTTAAAGAAGTTACATCCGGGAAATCTGCAAAATCACAATTTGAAAAATCAAACTTTCCTTTGTCCTGTGCCAGAATTTCATTAATGTCCTGCTCATATGTGTCGGCACACTCCTTGATTGAACTTCTATCAGGCAAAAGTTTCTTTTCATATGCATCTGTAGAAAAAAGCATATCACTGCCATTTGTACTTACTGATGTATTTTTATTTTCTTCTGATTTCTGTCCACATGCTGTTACTGTAAAAACCAAAATTGCACTTATTATAAAATTGAAGATTGTTATTTTCTTTTTCATGGCATTTTACCTCCAATTTGAATGATGCACTCACTGATAGAGTGCATCACCCAAAGATTACTTACTTATCCTGTTTAATCATTCCGGTTGAATAGCAAGATTCGCTACCACTTGCTACGACTTTAAACGTCACTACAGTAGATGATCCCTTCTTTACGGTCCATGTTCTTGTTGTTGCCGATGGTTTAATATACTGTGTCGTCATATTTGCATTTGAAATGGTCACCGTCCTATCCGATGAACCTGTCAGGTCATATGCCATCGCTTTATATTTGTAATAATACTCCACATATGCATAATCTATCGGATTAGCAGTAGTTGTTGGCGCTCCTTTATAATAGTTAACTGACCAGGTATCAGATGTTGAAGCAAATACCGGAGCTGCCGGAAGTAACATCATCATTGACATAGCTGCCATTGCCATACTCATCTTCAATTTTTTAAATCTCATTGTAAATTCCTCCCATTTGTTTAAATATTATGTTTTTTCTGTCACCTCTTCTTCAGTCACCATTGGACTCCTCTCCTTTTATTTGATGAATTAATAATATCATTGTTTATTATGTATGTCAAAGACCATTCTATCGATGGCTACAGTATTGAAACACCTCCTACAGAGGTACCTTAATCTAATCGTAAACGGGGGCTTTTACTGATGAAAAAAGATAAAAAACGATTTCTATGCATTTTTACTGCATGTTTGTTAATAGTGACGACATGTATACCAGCATTTGCTCAAGATTCAAAGCAACATATACAATACTATGAAGATGGGAGCTACACTATAGAGACACTTACCATTGACAATCTTTCTAAATCTGTGTCGTTTTATCTGCATGCCCGCCTCAGTGCGGGCTATTTTCGTTCAAGAGATCGGCAAAAATCGAACTTTCCTATCAAATAAAAAAAGGTAGGGAATAGAAAAATCTATTCCCTACGCTAATTTTAGCACAAGAGTAATGTCATTCGCAGCCTCAAACCTAAAATCTGGTCTGTAAAATCCAATAACTTGCCTCATATAACTCTTTGATACGTTGTAAGACCCTAGAAAAATGGGGTTTTCAATCACTGTTCTGAGCTGATAGCTGCCTGTGCTGCTGCAAGACGAGCGATCGGCACACGGAATGGTGAACAGGATACATAATCAAGTCCGATCTTATGGCAGAACTCTACGGAAGAAGGATCTCCACCGTGCTCTCCACAGATACCACAATGTAATGTCGGGCGAACCGGTTTACCAAGTTTCAATGCCATCTCCATCAGTTTACCAACGCCATCCTGATCCAATTTTGCAAATGGGTCATTTTCAAAGATCTTAGCGTCATAGTAAGCATCAAGGAATTTACCTGCATCATCACGGGAGAAACCAAATGTCATCTGTGTTAAGTCGTTTGTACCGAAGCAGAAGAACTCAGCCTCTGTTGCAATCTCATCAGCTGTTAATGCTGCACGCGGAATCTCGATCATAGTTCCAACTTCATACTTCAGATCAGCACCTGCTGCTGCAATCTCAGCATCAGCTGTCTCTGTAACAAATTTCTTAACATATTTCAGCTCTTTGATATCGCCTACTAACGGAATCATGATTTCTGGTACCATGTTCCAATCTGGATGAGCTTTGGATACATTGATTGCTGCACGGATCACTGCTTTTGTCTGCATTTTAGCGATTTCCGGATATGTTACAGCAAGACGGCATCCACGATGTCCCATCATCGGGTTGAACTCTTTCAGACCTTCGATGATAGCTTTGATCTGATCTACAGATTTACCCTGAGCATCAGCCAGTTTCTTGATGTCCTCTTCTTCTGTCGGAACGAACTCATGAAGTGGCGGATCAAGGAAACGGATCGTAACTGCTTCACCTTCCATTGCCTCGTATAACTGTTCGAAGTCACCCTGCTGATACGGTAAGATTTTCTCAAGAGCAGCTTCTCTCTCTTCTACTGTATCTGCACAGATCATCTCACGGAATGCATCAATTCTGTTACCTTCAAAGAACATATGCTCTGTACGGCAAAGTCCGATACCTTCTGCACCAAGTTCACGCGCTTTCTTAGCATCTGCCGGTGTATCAGCATTTGTACGAACTTTTAATGTTCTGTATTTGTCAGCCCATGCCATGATTCTTCCAAATTCACCAGCGATGGTAGCTTCTACTGTCGGGATTGCTCCGTCGTAAATGCAGCCAGTAGAACCATCAAAGGAGATTACATCACCTTCATGATACTCTTTTCCTGCAAGTGTAAATTTCTTATTTTCTTCATCCATAATGATGTCGCCGCATCCGGATACACAGCAAGCACCCATACCACGGGCAACTACTGCTGCATGAGATGTCATACCACCACGAACTGTCAGGATACCCTGGGAAGCTTTCATACCTGTGATATCTTCCGGTGAGGTCTCAAGACGAACCAGAACAACTTTCTCTCCTCTTGCAGCCCATTCAACAGCATCGTCAGCTGTGAATACGATTTTACCGCAAGCAGCACCCGGAGCAGCACCAAGAGCTTTTGCAATCGGTGTAGCAGCTTTTAATGCAGCTGTATCGAATGTCGGGTGAAGCAGAGCGTCAAGATTACGCGGCTCGATCATAGCTACCGCTTCTTTCTCTGTTCTCATTCCCTCATCTACCAGATCACAAGCAATCTTTAATGCAGCCTGAGCTGTTCTCTTACCATTACGTGTCTGTAACATGTAAAGTTTTCTATTCTCAACCGTAAACTCCATATCCTGCATATCTCTATAATGATCTTCCAGAGTTTTGCAAACCTGTACGAACTGAGCATATGCCTCCGGGAATTCCTCTTCCATCTTAGCGATCGGCATCGGTGTACGAACACCAGCAACTACGTCCTCACCCTGAGCATTGATCAGGAACTCACCCATCAGTTTCTTCTCGCCGGTAGCCGGATCACGTGTAAATGCAACACCTGTACCGCAATCATCACCCATGTTACCGAAAGCCATAGCCTGTACGTTTACGGCTGTACCCCAGCTGTACGGAATATCGTTGTCACGACGGTATACGTTTGCACGTGGGTTATCCCAGGAACGGAATACTGCTTTTACAGCTCCCATTAACTGCTCTTTCGGATCATCCGGGAAGTCCTGTCCGATTTTTGCTTTATACTCAGCTTTGAACTGTCCGGCAAGTTCTTTTAAATCTTCTGCAGTAAGATCTACATCAAAAGTAACGCCTTTTTTCTCTTTCATCGCATCAATGAGCTGCTCAAAATATTTTTTACCAACTTCCATAACTACGTCGGAATACATCTGGATAAATCTACGATAGCAATCCCATGCCCAACGTGGGTTATTGGATTTCTCAGCTAATACCTCTACTACGGTCTCATTCAGACCAAGATTTAAGATTGTATCCATCATACCTGGCATAGAAGCTCTTGCACCAGAACGAACTGATACGAGCAATGGATTCTCCTTGTCACCGAATTTCTTACCAGTAATCTCTTCCATTTTACCAATGTACTCGTTGATCTGTCCCTGAATCTCATCATTAATCTCACGGCCATCCTCATAGTACTGTGTACAAGCCTCTGTTGTAATAGTGAAGCCCTGTGGTACTGGAAGTCCAAGACCTGTCATCTCAGCAAGGTTTGCACCTTTACCTCCAAGAAGCTCGCGCATGCTGGCATTACCTTCGCTAAATAAGTACACCCATTTTGCCATTTCTAATTCCTCCTAAAATATACATTGTGTTTTGCAAACAGATATTGCGTCATCTGTTATTTTAGCAATTTTTCACATGAAGTTCCTTGTTTTCTCCGAAACTTCGTCTATATTTTACCACATTTTTTATAGATTTCAACCTTTTTTGTGAAATTTGTAACAAAATAATTACCTTTTTTTCACTACCCCACAAGTTGGTGACTATCCGCTCATTTTCCGCTTATATTCGATCATCCTGCATTATATATCTTACCTATTATACAGTAACAGGACCGACATTCTGCCTTCCGTTATTTTTTGGTGCTGCCTTCCTGTCTTCCCACAGCAGCGGGATTCCGATCACACCGACTGGAATGTCTGCATGAGCAAATGCATGTGCCGTAACCTACGAAGTTACAATATTGCGCAACCATACACCTTTTTTAACAAGTATAAATCCAATAATGCATTTGATAAAATCTGCTACCTGTACAAGTGCATAGATTGCAAGTACCGGAAGTGCGGTAAAACGACTGAGCGTAAACGCCACAGATACACTCACTACCCAAATAAATACACTGTCAAACAAAAATGTAATGATCGTTCTGCCACCGGAACGCAGTGTAAAATACGAGGCATGCAAAAATGCATTCTGTGGCATAAAAATGGCTGTGATTATAATAAAATATTTTGCCAGTTCTCTGGCCTCCGCATTCGTATTGTACAGGTTTGGGAATAACGGTGCCAGCACGAGCATCGCCAAAGCCACAATCGTACAGCAGAACACAGAAAATGCAATCATCTTATTATCTGTATCTCTCGCTTCTTTCATTTTACCGGCACCAAGCAGCTGTCCAACTACAATGGCCACCGAATCTCCCAGAGCAATGAATACAATATTAAATACATTGTTTACCGTATTTGAAATATTCAGACCTGCTACTACATTCAATCCACGTATAGAATAACACTGGGTCAGCATTGCCATGCCTGCGGCCCAGAAAGTCTCATTCAAAAGCAGCGGCGTACCCTGGATCAGGATTCTCCTTGTCATAGCAGCCGGAACCCGCATGGTGCGGTACAGTCCTTCCGCAAAGACATGTTTCGCATGATGTCTGTGTGTCCATCCCATGACGATCAGAACTTCCACATATCGTGAGATCACCGTAGCAAGCGCTGCACCTCTTACACCCAGTTTCGGGAAAAACAGCATTCCGTAAATAAGCATAAAGTTGAAAAACAGATTTACAACTACTGCAGCAACACCTGCTTTCATCGGCAGCATAGTCTCTCCACACTCCCTCAGTGTACTGGCATATACCTGTACCATCATAAAGGCCGGAAGTCCCCACACAATAATGTCCAGATATTCCCGTCCATAACGCAACGTATCTGCCACCTGTGCTACAGTGCCTTCTCCTTTCAGATACATGTGAATCAACGCATCTCCCTGTGTCAGGAGCAGCACAATCGTTGCTGCGGTGATAATGATCACCATCCACAGCTTATACCGCATCGTGTTGCGTACGCCCTCCTGATCTCCTTTTCCAAAATATTGTGCTGTGAAAATCCCGGCTCCGGATACACCACCGAAAATACACAGATTGTATACAAAAATCAGCTGATTCACAATCGCAGCGCCGGACATCGGTTCTGTACCGATTCGTCCGATCATAATATTATCCAACAGACTTACAAAATTTGTGATGCCATTCTGGATCATAATTGGAATTGCAATCGAAAGAACCATCAGATAAAACTTTTTATCTCCGATGAACTTTCTAAAAAAACATTTCTTTTCTGTCCTCTCCATTGATCTAATCTCCCTATTTGTAATATGAACTCTCAGAATCGTTCTTTTTTCAAAAATATCAATTTCTCCAATAGAACAGCCACCGATATAAAACCGATGGCTATTCTATTGGTTGCATAACTGGGATACTTGTTTTTACTCACCACTTGCAGAAGTGGGAGTCTTCTCGACTGAGATAAAATTCTACAACCCTGCCCTATTCTTGTGTTGTATCAATATACTACTCTTCCGATGTGATTCTGTCTGAGGTATATGGAAAATCAATTTTCAGATCACGGAAATAGTATTCCCGGTCTCTCTCCCCAATCTCTCTGGACACACGACATGGATTACCTACTGCAACCACATTTGCCGGAATATCTTTCGTCACGATACTGCCGGCACCAATGACACTATTATCTCCAATGGTAACTCCCGGAAGAATCACCGCATTACTTCCGATCCAGACATTTCTACCAATGTGAATTGGCAGAGAATAATGTGCCCCCATTCCACGATACTCCGGTTCCACCGGATGTCCGGTAGTACAAAGTGTTACATTCGGTCCGATCATGGTTTTATCTCCGATGAAAATATCTCCGTCATCTATCACACTCAGATTGAAATTTGCATAAAAACCGCCTTCCAGGTAGAGATGGCAGCCATAAGACATATGGACACCATCTTCAATAAACACACTGTCCCCACATTTTCCCAGCAATCCTTTCAACAGTTCCTGCCGTTTCTTCCGGTCTTCCGGACGGGTATGGTTGTAATCAAACATTACTTCTTTACAATGTCTGCGCAGTGCATCCAACTCCTGTTCCTGTTCGATATCTACCGGATCCTTATGTCCGTGCTCATAAAAAAGCATTCCATTTGCTATTCTGTCTTTTAACTGCATCATATTATCCCTCTCTCTTTTTTATTTTTTATGGGTTCAGGCACAGAAATGCCCCCAGATTCCCCCGTTTTCCATGACTGGCTCTGTGAGAAAACAACAATTCCGGATTACAGCAGGTGCACACATCCGTCACTTCCAGATGATCTTTCTTCACACCAGCATCCAGCAGCACAATTTCATTCGCTTTCCACAAATCCAGCTGATACTTTCCATTTCCTTTATCAATCAGAATTTCTGACGTATGCCCTGGAAACGCCTGCATAAACTGCACAGCCACGTCCTCGCTGATCTCATAACAATCCTGGCAGATTGATGGTCCAATGGCGCAATACACATCGGATGCCTCTGTGCCAAATGCATTCTGCATAGCTTCCAGTGTACATTTTCCCATACGTGCAACTGTACCACGCCAGCCGGAATGACTCAGTCCGATGGCATGGTGTACCGGATCCACAAAATATAATGGTACACAGTCTGCATAGAAAGTAACAAGTGTCAGCCCTGAAACATTTGTGATCAGGCCGTCTACATCCGTATAATTCCTTGGACAGATCACGCCCTTGCCCGCATCCTCTTTGGTCACCAGCCGCACATTTGTTGTATGAGTCTGATCTGAACACACAAGATGACCGTTGTCCGTCCCCAGTGTTTCTGCCACCCTGCGATAATTTTCTTCCACAGATTCTGTTACATCCCCACGGCTGAAGCTGAGATTCAATGACGAAAAAATTCCTTTGCTGACACCACCATACCGCGTAGTAAAGCAATGACGAACTACTCCGGTCTGATCCAGCAACGGAAAATGAAACAACGGTACCTGTGCCCCATTGTTCAGCGGATGCATCTCCAGTCGAAGGGGCTGTGCCCCTTCTTTTTTTCGCTTGATTGCAGATATAATGCAGCATTCATCATCGTTTTGTTTTTCATTCTTATTATCGGCTGTCCGTTCTGTTATTGTATGTTCCATCTGTTCACCTTCTTTCGTTTCCATATCACATAGGCACAGTTTTTTCACAAAGCGGACATTCGCAATCCACTTTCGCTGCTTACTTATAAAAGCAGCATTTGTCACATCGAAAAATTCCCGCAATAGGCAAATGCATTTTCCATCAGTTCTACAGCATCCGCCGAAACCTGCGCCACATCAAAACGACAGGGCTGATCCATCGGATACCCGTAGCGTCTCAGATAAAATGCTGCCGCATTGGATATTCGTTTCTGTTTCCGATGATCTACTGCCTCACAGGGAGAGCCATACCCACGGTTGCTGCGGTATTTTACTTCTACAAAAATCAGATAACCATCTTTTCTGGCAATCAGATCAATTTCTCCAAAGCGACAACTAAAATTATGTTCCACAATATCATATCCATGCTGTTTCAGCCATCCAGCCACCCGCTGTTCCTGTACTGTTCCGATTTTTCTTGTATTCATTTTTGCCTTTCTACTCTCTCCGGCAAATAACAAGATTTTATTTGTTTGTGTACTAAATCGCATAGGATGCAAATCTTTTTCACATCCCTCTGATCTATACTGTAATAAAATTATGTATAAAACTCCGCCTGTGAATCGGTGTCGCACCGTATTTTTTCAGTGCATCAATATGAGCCGCAGAGCCATATCCCTTATTGGATGCAAAACCATATTCCGGCATCACTTTATCATATTCCACCATCAGCCGGTCTCTGGTCACCTTCGCAATGATGCTGGCAGCACCGATGGAAATACTCTTAGCATCCCCTTTGATGATCGGCACCTGATGGATCTCCACCTGTGGAATTGTTACAGCATCATTTAATAGCAGATCCGGCTGCGGATCCAGTTTGCTGATAGCTTCCCGCATTGCTTCATAAGTTGCCTGCAGAATATTGATTTCATCGATCCGGGCAGGAGATGCCATTCCAATACCAGTGGCAACTGCCCGTTCCATGATTACATCGTACAGTTCTTCTCTCTTTTTCTCACTGAGTTTTTTAGAATCGTTGATATATAAAATATTGCAGTCTTTTGGCAGGATTACCGCACCGGCCACCACCGGGCCAGCCAGAGGTCCTCGTCCTACCTCATCGATTCCACAGATCAATGCATAATCTGCGTATTTGCGCTCATAAACCTTCAATGCTTCTATACGCAATATTTCTTTTTCATACTTTTCCTGCCGCTTCTGTGCCTGGGCCAGCATCGTTCTGACTCCGGCACGCTCATCTGCGGCATATCTTCGGATAAATTCCGACAATTCTGTATCCGCCGTTGCTTTTAATTCTTCTTTGATTTCACCGATTTTCCGCACTTCCATTATTCTGCCTCCGGTAATTCCAGGGTGATCCGACCGAGACGTCCGGAGCGAAAATCATCAATAACAAGCGCAGCAGCTTTGCTGTAATCAATCTCATTTCCACGTTGCACACAGCCGCGTTTCTGTGCAATTGCCTCCAGAAGTTCCACCGGACGTTCCACAGTTTCCTCCACTTCATAACGAGCCGCCAGTGTCCCAGCATAGTTTTCTTTCAGATAAGAAATCAATTCCAGTGAAAGTTCATCAATATTCAGGATTTCATCTTTGATGGAACCGATCAGAGCCAGACGAAGCCCTACCATCTGATCGTCAAACTTCGGCCAGAGGATACCCGGTGTATCCAACAGTTCCACATCCTTATTGAGGCGGATCCACTGTTTTCCTTTTGTCACACCCGGTTTATTTCCAGTTTTCGCGCATGCTTTTCCAGCAAAGGTATTGATAAAAGTAGACTTTCCTACGTTCGGGATTCCCACAACCATAGCGCGCACCGGACGGTTTTTAATACCTCTGCGACGGTCACGCTCGATTTTTTCTTTACATGCTTCCAGAATCACATTCTGTATTTCTTTCATACTATTTCGTCGGCGAGCATCCAGCTTTACCACATAAAATCCTTTTTCTTTAAAATAAGAAGCCCAGGTCTCGTTTTTCCGCTCATCAGACAAATCTGATTTATTCAGCAGAATCAGTCGTGCTTTATTTTTCCCAAGCTCATCAATATCCGGATTCCGACTACTGAGAGGGATTCTCGCATCTACCAGCTCAATGACCAGATCGATCAGTTTTATATCTTCCTGCATCTGACGTTTTGCTTTTGTCATATGCCCCGGGTACCATTGAAAATTCATATCTTTTTCCTTCTTTCTCTTACCGGATCCTTCCCATTTTCTTAAACGGACGGACCACAAACCATGCTTTTCCCTTGATATATTCTTTTTTAATATTTCCTATATTTGCATAACGGCTATCTTCACTGCTGTTTCGGTTGTCACCCAGGACAAAATATTCATCCTCACCAACTGTGATCTCTTCTTCTGCCACACCTGCATTTTTGATGGTATCTGTATCTTCCGTATCATATAGTTCCCCATTGACATACAGCAGACCACTTTTAATCTGCACCTTATCTCCCGGAACACCGATCACACGTTTTACATAATAGTGACTCTTTTCATTGCCATTTGGCAAAAAAACGATCACATCGCCGGACTTTGGACTCTTAACATTATAAATAAACCGGTTTACCAGTATCTGACTGCCATCTGATACGGTAGATTCCATAGAATTTCCCACCATAGTCACTCTCATTCCCGCACAATACACCAGCACAAATGCCACCAGTAACACGATCAGAATCTCCACTGCCCATGCAGCTGCACTCTTCGCCGTAGACAACTTCATTTTTCTGCGCTTTCTCCGGAAATTCAGACCGCTGGTTCGAAATAACATCATCATTTTCCTCCCTTTCATAACATGCATCCCTATTGTACCAGAAAAGAGATTTGTTTGATAGAAAATTCAACATAATTTCCTATCAAACGAAAAAATCCCCTGAAGATGCATACACATCAACTCAGGGGATTATCATCATTCAGCATTCAAAAGCGAATTATTTTACTAACTCTTTAACTTTAGCTTTCTTACCTACACGGTCTCTCAGGTAGTAAAGTTTTGCACGTCTTACTTTACCGTAACGAACGATTTCAACTTTCTCTACGTTCGGAGAGTGTAATGGCCATGTCTTCTCTACGCCTACACCGTTGGAGAATTTACGAACTGTAAATGTCTCACGGTTGCTTCCGCCCTGTTTCTTTAATACAGTACCCTCGAAAACCTGAATTCTTTCGCGGTTACCCTCTTTGATTTTTGCAGATACACGAACAGTATCTCCTACGGAAAACTCCGGTACTTCAGCTTTCAGCTGCTCAGCTTCGATGCTTTTGATAATTTCATTTGCGTTCATTTTTGTGACCTCCTGTTATTTGGATGTTCTTAATACATAATGTAGCAGAGGACCATCTCTTTTTTAATTCACAACGTATGATAGTTTACCATACTTATTTATAAAAATCAACATAAAATACTGCTTTTACATTGTATTTTTGACAATTCATTCGTGGATAGTAAAAAAAGTAAGTAAAGCGGATGTACACACTCTATTTTTTCAGTTGCTTTAGAATCTGCTTTACATCTGCCCGTGAGAGTTCTGCTTCCTCCAGCAATTCCGGCCGATTGCGCAGCGTCCGCTGCACAGACTGCTCATGTCGCCAGCTTTCAATCTTTTTATGATCTCCGGAAAGCAGTACCTGCGGCACTTCCTTTCCGTTCCAGTTCGCCGGACGGCTATACTGCGGATATTCCAACAGACCGCCTTCTAATGATTCCGTAGATCCGGATTCCTCATTGGTCAGCACACCCGGAACCATTCTGGAAATTGCGTCCACCATAACCATGGCAGGAAGTTCCCCGCCGGTCAGCACATAATCACCAATGGACACATAATCTGTCACGATTTCCTCCAACACACGTTCATCCACGCCTTCATAATGCCCGCACAAAAAGATCAGATCTTCTTCTCTTGCATATTCCTTTGCCATCCCCTGTGCAAACACCTGTCCCTGCGGCGTCAGATACACACAGCGCGGTTCATAGCCCACCTGCGCTACGATACTCTTCCATGCATCGTAAATGGGCTGTGCCTGCATAACCATTCCAGCTCCTCCGCCATAAGGATAATCGTCAACCTTTTTATGACGATCCTTGGTAAAATCCCGGATATTGATCACATTTATTTCAATCAGATTCTGCTCTACAGCATTTCCGATAATACTCGTATTCAGTCCCTGCATCACCATCTCAGGAAACAATGTTAAAATATGAAATCTCATCGACTAATCCCTCAATCCAGGCATCAGATATACTGTCATCACCATCTGTTCCATGTCAATATCCCGAATGCAATCCTTGATTGCAGGAAGCAGAAGCTGTGATGCACCATCCTGCTCTACTACATAGACATCATTGGCTCCGGTCTGAAGCACATCGGTCAATGTTCCCAGTTCTTCTCCTTCCGTGGAAACCACACGCATACCGATCATATCTGCGATAAAATATTCATCTTTCTGCAGCTTCACAGCATTTTCCCGTGTCACATACAAGCTTTTCCCACGAAACCGTTCCACTTCATTAATATTCTGAAACTCTTTGAACTTCAGAATCACCATCTGTTTAAAAAATTTCACCTGGCAGATATGAAGTGTCATTCGTTCTTTACCGGTATCTAAAATAACCTCTTTTAATTTCTTAAAACGCTTCACATCATCCGTGGTAGGAAATACTTTGACCTCCCCGGCAATTCCATGTGTGCTTGAAATCACACCTACCTGTAAAAATTCTTCCATGTTCTCCCTTTCAAAAAAAGGGACATAGTTTAACACCATGTCCCTTATCGCCTTTTACTGTACAATCTCTACGATAACTTTTTTGTCCTCGCGAGATGCAGCAGCTTTCACAACAGAACGGATTGCTTTCGCAATTCTGCCCTGCTTACCGATCACTTTTCCCATGTCGGTCTGTGCAACATGCAGCTCCAGAACGGTTGCCCGGTCTTTCTCTGTCTCTGTCACAGTAACTTCTTCAGGATTATCGACTAGTGATTTTGCAATTACTTCTACTAATTCTTTCATCACGTTTCCCTCACTAATCTATTATTTCTCGATACCAGCTGTTTTTAAAATTTTCTCAACTGTCTGTGTAGGCTGTGCTCCGTTTGCTAACCATTTTTTAGCTGCTTCTTCGTCTACGCGGATCTCAGACGGCTCTTTTGTCGGATCATAATATCCAATCTCATCGATGAATCTACCATCTCTCGGGCTTCTGGAATCTGCTACTACGATTCTATAAAAAGGAGCTTTTTTCTGTCCCATTCTTCTTAATCTGATTTTAACTGCCATGTCATTTCACCTCCTCAATTTTCTACTTCACTGCGCATACGCGCTATATGGTTAAAAAGGAAACTTGAAATTTCCAAATTTACCGCCACGTTTACCTTTGCCCATCATACCGGGCATCTGTTTCATCATCTTGCGAGCCTGCTCAAATTGCTTTACCAGACGGTTTACTTCGCTGATATCCACACCGGCACCTGCCGCAATTCGACGTTTTCTGCTTGGATTGATCAGATTTGGATCCCCACGCTCCGCCGGAGTCATGGAATAGATGATTGCTTCAATACGCGCCATCTTCTTCTCATCCATCGCATCTTCAATCTGCTTCATCTGTGCGCCGCCAATTCCCGGCATCATACTCAGGACATTCGCAAAACCGCCCATCTTCTTCATCTGACTCATAGAATCCAGATAGTCATTGAATGTGAACTCTGCTTTTCGGAAACGTTTTTCCATCTCTGCAGCTTTCTCATCATCCATCTCTGCCTGCGCCTTCTCGATCAGAGTAAGTACATCACCCATTCCAAGGATTCGGGAAGCCATTCGCTCCGGATAAAACTGTTCCAGGTCAGAAAGCTTTTCTCCCATACCAGCATACAGAATCGGTTTTCCGGTTACCGCACGGATAGAAAGTGCGGCACCACCTCTGGTATCGCCATCTAATTTCGTGAGGATCACTCCATCAATTCCGATTTTCTCATCAAAGGTGCTTGCTACATTGACTGCATCCTGACCAGTCATGGCATCTACTACCAGAACCGTCTGCGCTACATCCACATTTTCTTTAATCTCAATCAGCTCATCCATCATATCTTCATCTACATGAAGACGACCAGCTGTATCGAGAATGACAACATTATTACCGTTTTTTGCTGCATGCTCTACCGCTGCTTTTGCAATATTGACCGGTTTATGTCCGTCGCCCATGGTAAATACTTCCACACCCTGTTTTTCACCGTTAACCTGTAACTGCTGGATCGCAGCCGGACGATAAACGTCGCAGGCAACCAGAAGTGGTTTCTTTCCTTTGAGTTTGAATTTCCCTGCAAGTTTTGCAGTCGTTGTCGTTTTACCGGCGCCCTGCAGACCAACCATCATAATGATCGTCGTTGCCTGTCCCGGACGAAGTTTTAACTCTGTTGTCTCGGAACCCATCATTTTGATCATCTCTTCGTTTACGATCTTAATGACCATCTGTCCCGGATTCAGACCATTCATTACGTCTGCACCAATCGCACGTTCCTGTACAGATTTCACAAACTGCTTCACCACTTTAAAGTTTACATCTGCTTCCAGCAACGCCATCTTAACTTCTTTCAGGGCAGCTTTCACATCTGCCTCTGTCAGCCGGCCCTTGCTGCGCAGGTTTTTAAATACATTTTGCAGTTTTTCGGATAAGCTGTCAAATGCCATACTTATAATTCCTCCAAAATCCGTCCGGAAATCTGATTGATTTCCTCCATTGTCTGTGCAATACAGTCCTTGTTATAATGAAGTGACAGATCACGAATCTTTGAAACATCTTCTTTTGTCTTCCAGAACCGTTCTACCAGATGAAGTTTTTCTTCATATCCGGCAAGGATCTTATCACATCGCTTCACCAGATCATGTACACCCTGACGGCTGATCCCGAGTTCCTCGGCAATCTCACTCAATGACATATCATTGAGTACAACATCTTCATATACACGTTTCTGATGCTCTGTGAGCAATTCTCCATAAAAATCATACAAAAAGACCTGACGTCCAATTTTCTCCATGTCAATCACCTTTGCTAGATTATCACACTTATTTTTTCCTGTCAAGTATTTTTTCTTTACACTTCAAAACTTTTTTCTGACACTCTGCACAATTTCTCAAGGGAGTATGCTATCACACCCTTATGCGTTTAAAACCATCAATAGCACATGTTTCTTTTTTAATAGGAACAGCCCTTAGGAACGGTTGACCACCATTCCTAAGGGCTGCAATATCATAGTAAAGCGGACATTCGCAATCCGCTTTCGCTACTTGCTCATGAACGCACGTTAGAATGTAAACTTGTCTGCGAAATAAGCATCCAGTTCAGCAATCGGAATGCGAACCTGTTCCATCGTATCACGGTCACGGACAGTAACTGCATGATCTTCTTCGGAATCAAAATCGTATGTAACACAGAACGGTGTACCGATTTCATCCTGGCGACGATAACGTTTACCAATGTTTCCTCTGTCATCAAACTCACAGTTGTATTTTTTGCAAAGCTGCTCAAATACTTTCTCAGCGCCGTCATTTAATTTCTTGGATAACGGAAGGACACCAATCTTAACCGGAGCCAGTGCCGGATGAAAATGAAGAACGGTTCTTACATCCGGTTTCTCCTCTGTTCCGATGTTTTCTTCATCATATGCACCACACAGGAATGCAAGCACCACGCGGTCTGCACCAAGAGACGGTTCAATAACGTATGGGATATATTTTGTATTTTTCTGGTCATCAAAGTACGTCAGATCCTGACCGGATGTATTTTGATGCTGAGTCAGATCATAATCGGTACGGTCTGCAATACCCCAGAGCTCACCCCATCCAAATGGGAATAAAAACTCAATATCACTAGTTGCTTTACTGTAGAAGGATAACTCCTCCTGATCATGATCGCGGACACGCATCTCTTCTTCTTTCATTCCAAGAGATTTCAGCCAGTTGATACAGAAGTTTCTCCAATAATCAAACCACTCCAGATCGGTATCCGGCTCGCAGAAGAACTCAAGTTCCATCTGTTCGAACTCTCTGGTACGGAATGTAAAGTTACCCGGTGTGATCTCATTACGGAAAGATTTACCGATTTGTCCGATACCAAACGGGATTTTCTTTCTGGATGTACGCTGTACGTTTTTGAAGTTTACGAAAATGCCCTGTGCTGTCTCCGGACGAAGATATACGGTATTTTTTGCATCCTCTGTGACACCCTGAAATGTCTTGAACATCAGGTTGAACTGACGGATATCTGTAAAATTATGTTTGCCACAGGTCGGACACGGTACATTGTTATCTGTGATAAAGTTTTTCATCTCTTCCTGTGTCCATCCATCTACGGAACCCTTTAATTCAATGTGGTTTTCCTCAGCAAAATCCTCAATGATCTTATCTGCACGAAAACGCTCATGGCACTCTTTACAATCCATCAGCGGATCAGAAAACCCGCCAAGATGTCCGGATGCCACCCATGTCTGCGGATTCATCAGGATTGCACAATCAACACCTACGTTGTACGGACTCTCCTGGATAAATTTCTGCCACCATGCTTTTTTTACATTGTTCTTCAGTTCTACACCAAGATTACCATAATCCCATGTATTTGCAAGTCCACCGTAAATCTCAGATCCCGGATATACAAATCCTCTGGATTTTGCCAGTGCCACAATTTTCTCCATTGTCTTTTCCATTATATGTCCTCTTTCTTCCATTTATTTTGAAGTATCCTTCAATTCCTATTGATATAGTACATAAACCAGTACCGCTTCGTCTGTATCCTGCTTCTTCTGTGTGACATTTACCTGTTTCTCTGATGTCACTTCAGTTCCATCTGCGGATACATATACAATTTTTCCCGGAACGATCAGATCTGAATTTGCTTTTACGATCAGCACCTTCAGATCATCCTCTTTCAGCAACGTGGATCCTTTCACGGATTTCTTGTCTGCCTTGCCTTCTGTCACCGGATAAAAATCCAGATCAAAATCATAGCCGGCAGCCTGTGCTTCCACAATACTTCCGGAAAAGCACTCAACACCTGAAAAATCACTGAATGTCTCTGCATCTTCATATTGCAGAGTAAGATATGCCTTTTTCTCTTCTACTTTTGAATCTGTCACAGAAACAGATTTCTTTCCATGTTCCTGTGTATATGCCTCCACAGCTTTCTGCACGTAAGTATTGAGCTCTTCCTCGTCATAATAGGACTGATCAAAAGATTCTACGGCTGCTTCCAGAACTTTGCCGCTTTTCTGTAATGCGATCGTATTCTCCTGCACATCCAGTTTAGCTCCGCATGCTCCAAGCAGCACACTCATACCGATGCAACAGCCAAGCGCCGCCATTCTTTTTTTCATCTCTTATCCTCCAGCTTCAGGTTCAAGAATGCCCTGTTTCTATGCTATTCTGTACTCTCTGTAAAGCAGAACATTCATTCTGTCCACAGTCCAAGAATCACTGCACATTCATACTACTTTACATCAATTTCTAAATTATAACGGTTTACGCCTCTGATTGCAAGTATTCCTAAGATAAAAAAACAGGGGTCTTCAATTCTTTTTCCACATACTGTCTCATATAATACTGAATCAGCTTTGTTACCTGTCCAAGAACTTCCTCCGTAACAGTAAAGGTGTACAGCTTTTCCACCGGTGCTGTCACTATGTACTGCATCGTATATAACGCTGCTTCATCCAGCGGATATTTCACGGGACCCGGCTGACATTCCCTGCACATGACACCGTTACTTTTTTCATCAAAGCACCAAAGCTGTTCCCGGCTGCCACAGGAAGTACATGCAAACACATTCGGATAGACACCAAAATACACCAGTGTCTTCAGTTCATAGATCACCCGCACCAGTTTCGGTGACAAAGACGGTACATTGAGTGCCCGCAATGTCTGATATACCAGTTTCAGCTGATTGATACAGTCGTTGTTTTCCTGGCAGAAATAGTCTGCCAGTTCCAGAAAGTAACAACCATAATACGTCTTATCCAGATCCATGGCAAGTTCCCGGAAGTAATTACTAATCTCCGCCTTCACCACCGTATAGGAACTGCGTCCCTCATAAGCCTCAAACGTACCAAAGCAAAACAGGTTCGTTGCCGCCTGCAAGGAACTTTTCGGTCTTCTGGCTCCCCGGGCAAAAGCAGTGATTTTTCCGCGTTCCCGGGTTAATATTGTAATTCTCTTATCATATTCTCCCACCGGCATCGTATTCAGGATCATTCCTGTCAGAATGCAAGTCTGCCCCATAAATCATTCCACTTCTTCCCTGGCTGTCGGTCTCATAGTCTGCATATTTTCCAATACTGCTGCGACAGTAAGTCAGATAATCAGAAACCCGTCCGCTTTTTTCAAAACTCAGCCATTTTTTATCTTCCATTGCATACTCCCCCTTATCTCTTCTCCAGATACTGTTAGAGTATGCAGTCTGTTACGGATTATTCGTTGATGTTATATCCAAAATTTTTCATCTGGATATCGCTGTCACGCCAGCCTTTACGCACTTTTACCCAGAGACGCAGGTTGACTTTGCCTTCCAGCAGTTTTTCAATTTCAAAACGGGCATTACTTCCAATCTTTTTCAGCATCGCTCCACCTTTTCCGATGATGATTCCCTTATGAGAATCCCGCTCACAGATAATGGTAGCCTCAATATCCGTAATTCCGTTCTTTCTCTGTTTCATGGACTCGATCGTTACCGCAATACCGTGTGGGATTTCCTCGTCCAGTGCATGCAACGCTTTCTCACGGATGATCTCTGCCACGATCTGACGCTCCGGCTGATCAGTCACAGTATCTTCATCGTAAAACATCGGACCATACGGCAGATATTTAAAAATCATATCAATAATCGTATCTGTATTATCCCCATGCAGCGCAGATGCCGGAATAATCTCAGCAAAATCCAGAAGTTTGCGGTATGCATCGATAAACAGCAATACTTCTTCTTTTTTTACTGTATCCGTCTTGTTGATGACCAGGATCACAGGCAGATTGGATTTGCGCAGCTGCTCTGCAATATGCTGCTCACCGGCACCAATAAAAGTGCTCGGTTCTACCAGCCATACAATCACATCCACATCCTGTAACGTACGCTCCGCAACAGTCACCATATATTCACCCAGTTTGTTTTTTGCTTTGTGAATACCCGGTGTATCCAGAAATACGATCTGCCCCCGGTCTGTGTCTGTATACACAGTCTGGATCCGATTTCTTGTGGTCTGTGGTTTTTTAGATGTAATGGCGATTTTCTGACCGATCAGCTGATTCATCAATGTGGATTTACCTACATTCGGTCTGCCAATCAGTGTCACAAAACCTGATTTAAAATTTGCATTCATATGTTATCTCCTTTTACAACGTTTCTAATACATCAAACAGGTCTGATTCTTCCTGCAATTTTCCTTCATTTCCGATGGCACAGATATAGCTGTGATCCAATGCTGTCTGCATAACATCTGCAAGATCTTTGATATCCTGCGGACGTGTGTGCAATGCCTGCTGCCGCTCTTCCTGGATCATCTCGTAAGTTACACCGGTCAGATAAGAAAGCAGCGATCTTCTGCCCTGGCTTAACGGTGTCAGCGGAGCGTCCAGTTCACTGAAAGCACCAATGACAAAGCGGGTCATACCACGCTCATCTATCTCAAAATTTTTCAAATACTCCGGTACACCACGATACACATCCAAAGTACGTCCCAGATTCGGATCACGGTAAGACAAAAAGCATACGTCCCCGTTTCTGCCTATATTTGTGCTGCATCCATAAGCACCGCCCTTGACACGGATATTCTGCCACAGATACTCATAATTCATGATTACTCTAAACACACGCATAGAACCGTTGTAGGAAGCTCCTCCCTTTGCAAAATTACCCGCCAGAGACACATACTGAATCTGGGAAGCGTCCAGAAATCCTTCATTCTTCTGTTCCGGCAGGGAGATTTCCACATGTTCCTTTGCTGTATCCGCATACAATCCTTCGGTAAGCTGTACAGACAACTCCTTGAGTGCTGCGTATCCGGCTGCATCACTGGTGACACTGACCAGAAGATTTTGTGGTTGAAAGATCAGACTGCATACTTCCTGCATTTTTTCCATCAGTTTCTGTTTTTCTGTCTCATAGGCTGCCACAATCCGGTCAAGGCTTTCATAAAATCCGATACCCTGAATGCTGTCTGCATATTTTGCCCGCTTTGAATAATAAGATAATGCCCTTGTCGCAGAAACCACATTACCGCTGTCACTGAGTTCATTGCGAAGTCTGGATTTAACCTGTGCCAGCACCTCATAAATACGTTTTTCATCTGTGAACTGTGTAGAAAGCATCATACTTCGGATCAATTCCACGCCGCGGCTGAGATTGGATTTCAGTGTCTTCAGACGGACTTCATATTTTACCTGATAGCAGTCTGCCCGCTGCACATCTCCTGTGACATTTACTTCATTGGAAATACCTCCGGTATACAGATTGACTTCATCCGTAAAATCTGTATAGCTGTAATCCGATGTATTTAATTTACCCATCAGTATTTTCAAAATGCCAAGATACGGAATCAGTTCCTCAGAAATATGATGTGCATCAAACAGCAGATCCAGATATACAATACCATTCGTCTGATACTCATGCCACAGATACGGAATACCATTGATCGTTTCTTCCGCATTCTTATAAGGTTCACTTGTCTGCTTCATGTCCTCACGGGAAAGCAGCGGAATGGTCTCCAGCTGTTCCTTGGTAGATGGCTCTTCCTCATATATTTCCAGTGCCTTCGTCTCTTCTACAAGTTTGTCAATCTCCTCTTTGCTCAGAGACGCTTTATATGCCTGCAGTTTTTCTTTTAATGCCTGTTCCCGTTTACCGGTCAGGCCAACCTCCGGAACAACACGGACAAGTGCATTATGTGTATTATCCAGAAAATATTTCTGGATCAACTGTTCAAAATAATCCGTTTCCAGTTGTTTTCGCAGATAATCGTAAACACCCAGTTCTTCTATATGAAGGAATGGTGCATTCTCATCATACAGCCAGCTGTCCATGATCTGCAGGCCAAACATCAGTCCTTTTGGAAAACGTCCAAAATCTGCCTCACGGAACTTAAACTCCGAACCGTTAATAGCAGCCAGCAATGTCTTTTTGTTAATTCCGTTCTCCACCTGCTCCTGCAGCACCTTACGGATGATCTGGACGAAACGCTTCTGATCGGAAGCATTGGCATGTTTTGCAACAATCGAAAAAACCGGCTGATAGCTGCTGCTGTCATAACCACCATAGATATCCGTACCGATCCCCGCATCCAGCAGAGCCTGTTTGATCGGTGCCCCCTGGGTACTGAGCAGAGCATAATCCAGAATATCAAACGCAATATACTGCTCTCTGTTCAGATTGTTTCCAACCGCCCAGTTGCAGGACAGATACGTATTGTTTTCTGTACTATCTGTACTGGAGATAGAATATGGAATCTCATGTTCCACCGGTTCTGTAAAAGGTGCCTGCTCCGGAATCGCAGAATCCACATTGATTCTGTCATAATTGCTTAAATATTCCTGATCCAGCCACTTCAGTTTTTCCACCACATCCATATCACCATACAGATAGATCCAGGAATTGGATGGATGATAATACTGACGATGGAAATCCAGATACGCCTCGTAAGTCAGCTCCGGAATCACCTGCGGATCTCCGCCGGACTCATTGCTGTATGGAGTATCCGGGAATAAGGAGCGTAAAATCTCACGATCCAGCACACCATCTGCAGAAGAAAAGGCGCCTTTCATCTCATTGTATACAACACCGTTCAGCGTCAGCTCGTCTTCCGGACTGTTCAATTCATAATGCCAGCCCTCCTGACGGAAGATGTTCTGTTCCTTATAAATGTTCGGTGAAAATACACTGTCCAGATAAACATCCATCAGATTCTGAAAATCTTTATCATTGCAGCTTGCCACCGGATAAATGGTTTTATCCGGATAAGTCATTGCATTTAAAAATGTATTGAGAGAGCCTTTTACCAACTCAATAAAAGGATCCTTCACCGGGAATTTTTTACTGCCGCATAATACGGTATGCTCAATGATATGCGGTACACCGGTGCTGTCCTTTGGCGGTGTGCGGAATGCGATATAAAATACTTTATTGACATCTTCATTCGACATAACACAGATACGTGCACCACTCTTTTTGTGCACCAGCAATATGCCGTCTGAATGAATGTCATCCAGTCTTTTCTCCTCTCTGATTTCATAAGCGTTTAACTGACTCAATTCTGGTTTCAAATATCGTTTCCTCCATTTTCTTCTGCCCTCGGCAGACTCTATTCTAAATAAAATTTATATTTTTCTGTAGTTTTTCCAGTAATATCTATTTTACACAATTCCGCATAAAAGTAAATAGACAGCAGACATATCACATACTGTCTGCTGCCTCTGCCATTAAAATATTTGCCTGATCATGGAAATCCATTGGATTTTCTATCAAACAAAAAGAGGCCATCTATCCGGACAGCCCCTTTGGGTCATTCAAATTTATACTAATAAATTAACCAAGACGTGTTACATTTGCAGCCTGTGGTCCTTTATCGCCTTCGATCACTTCAAATTCAACAGCTTCCCCATCTTTCAGCTCTTTGAATCCATCCATGTTCAGTGCGGAGAAATGAACGAAAATATCATTTCCTTCTGCATCTGAAATAAATCCATAACCCTTCTTTGCATTAAACCATTTTACAGTTCCCTGTTGCATAAAATACTTCCTCCTAAACATGCGCACAATCTGTGCAAAATTGACAACTTAAACGTATCACACTTCAATATTTTTGTCAAGAAAATACGAAAAATCTGCTATTTATTTATTCACATTCAAGTCGAACGCACGTGAGACTTGAACTTATGGCTGTACTTTTTTTGCTCTGCGCTGTTCTTTCTTAGATTCCTGATTGGAAACAATAATACAGCAGCTTGCATCTCCGGTAATATTGACAGTAGTACGCCCCATATCAAAAATACGATCCACACCAGCTACCAGTGCAATGCCGTCTACCGGAAGTCCTACGGAAGTCAGCACCATTGCCAACATGACCATCCCGGAACCCGGAACGCCTGCGGTACCAATGGATGCCAATGTTGCCGTCAAAATAATGGTCATCATCTGCGGTAATGTCAGATGAATACCGTAACAGGATGCAATGAAAATTGCACATACGCCCTGATAGATTGCAGTTCCATCCATATTGATGGTAGCTCCCAATGGAAGTACAAAGGAAGATACTTCTTTTTTTGCACCAAGTTTCTCCACACACTCCATGTTGATTGGGAGTGTTCCTACCGAAGATGCACTAGAAAAAGCGAACATGATCGCCGGAAGCATTTCTTTGAAGAATTTTGCCGGACTTATGCCTCCCATAGTTTTCACTGCAACAGAGTATACTACAACTGCATGTAAGATATAACAAATGTACGCTGCAAGCAATACCATAGCCAAAGAACCAATGATTGCTGCACCATTACTTGCAACTACCGGACAAAGCAGACAGAATACACCGATTGGAGACAATTTCAGAATCATCTCCATACATTTCATGAAAATTTCATTGATGTTATTGCATGCTTTAACAATCCCAATATTTTTCTCACCAAGTTTAATAATGGAAAATCCAAGCAACAGGGCAATGACAATAACCTGCAGCATATTAGATTCCACCATTGGACTGATAAAGTTAGATGGAAAAATATTTACAATCGTATCCATGACAGATGTTTTTTCCGGCATCTCATAAGCCAGATCTGTGGTTGCGATCACCGGAAAGAAACGCTGAAAAATATTTCCACCAATCAAACCGATCGTAATTGCAAATGCTGTGGTGCACATGTAGTAGAGCACTGTTTTTAATCCAATCGTACCTACTTTTTTAATATCCTTCATAGATATGATTCCACACATAATAGAAAATAATACAATCGGAACTACAATAAATTTCAATAAATTCAGGAAAATCGTACCAAATGGTTTGATATAATTTTCCGTAAAGGCTGCCTGACTTTGCATTAGCAAACCTACAACGATTGCCAGGATCAATGCAATAAAAATCTGCATTGCCAATGGCAGTTTTTTCTTTTGTTTATTCATCTCCCACTTTCCCTTTCAGATACGTATTTTTTGAAATATCCTCTATACAATTTTACTTTGTCAAAAGATATCTCCACTTATCAATAACGAAAGTTTTTATTATGTCATTGATAAACACATTGTCATTAACAATACCATATTTCAACCACATTTTCCACAACAATTTTCTTCCATTTTATCTTAAAGTTTATTCATTTTATATTGAAATAACCGCTTCTTTTATGATTTTACGGAAACCGAAACCTGCGGAAATGGAATTTCAATCTGATGTTCATCCAGGGCATATTTTACGTTTTCCGTGATACGCCATCTGGTTTCCCAGTAATCCTCTGTCTTTACCCAGACGCGGATCCCGATAACAACAGCGCTGTCACCGAGACTGTCTACAAAAACATGATATGGTTCTTCGTTTGTCATACAGTTTTTTTCCTGCTCCAACACATCCGAAATCACTTGTTTTGCAAGACGGATATCCGCATCGTAAGAAATGCCGACGGTAATATCGATACGTCGTTTATCCTGCTGTGTCAGGTTTGTCAGACTGGAATTGGACAGACTGCCATTTGGCAGGACAACCGTCTTGTTATCAACCGTAAGCAGCTTTGTATAACATAGCTGAATTTCCGAAACAGTTCCTTCGTTTCCGTGAGTATCCTCACGGATATAATCCCCTACTTTAAACGGTTTTAAAATCAGGATCAGAACACCACCGGCAAAATTGGAAAGCGTTCCCTGCAACGCAAGGCCAACAGACAATCCGACAGAACCAATGACTGCAATCACTGAACTTGCAGTAATACCGAATTTACCAAGTACCAGCATGATCAGTACAAAATGCAATCCCACATTACACATATTATCCAGAAACTGTTTGACCCCTTCATCCCAGTTGGTTTTATTTAAGAATTTGCGGATAAATTTCCGTACCAGTTTGATTACTTTACGTCCCACTAACAGAACGATAATTGCGATAACCAGTTTCACCAGAAAATCCAGCACTGTCGGGAAGGAATTCTCCAAGTACTTCACAATCGTGTCCCAGGACCAGAAGGTCACATTGTCCGTTACCACATCCGTTACTTCATCCGTCAGATTCTGTGCTAATATAAATCTAAGCATACATTTGCTCCAGTTCTTTCTATATTTTATTCATTCAGAAGATGGATAAATAATCCGCTTCTTAATTTTGGTTCAAACCAGGTTGATTTTGGCGGCATCAAAAGTCCTGCATCTGCCACTGCAAACAATTCCCCAATGGAGGTCGGATACATGGCAAATGCTGCTTTTGCATCTTCATGGCAGCGTTTTTCCAGCTCTTTTGTTCCACGGATACCACCGACAAAATCAATCCGCGGATCTGTCTTAGGATCTGTAATACCAAGTACCGGTGTCAACATCAGATTCTGTAATAAAGAAACGTCCAGCCCCTTCACCGGATCTTCACTCTGATCTTCCGGGCGGACTTTACAGGTATACCACCGCTCCTTCAAATACATGGAAAATGTTTCTTTCTCTTGTGGATGCTTGTCTTTTGCAATCAACTCGGAAACTTCAAAAATCTCCTCTATTTTCTGTAAAAATGCGTCCTCTGTCATGCCGTTTAAGTCTTTCACTACACGATTGTAATCAAGGATCTTTAATTCACTCTCCGGGAATAATACAGACAGGAAGAAATTGAATTCTTCTTCCCCGGTATACCCCGGATGCTCATTTCTTCTTTTTTCTCCTACTTTTACGGCAGAAGCAGCCCGATGATGACCATCTGCGATATAAAGCTGGTCAATATCCGCAAATGCCTTTCGGATTGCCGCAATATCCCCTGCTTCCCCGATTACCCATACTCTGTGACGAATGCCATCCGGAGAAGTAAAATCATATTCCACATCCTGTGTTTTTATTTTATTTACAATGGCTGTGATTGCTGCATTATCACGGTATGCAAGAAAAATAGGGCCGGTCTGTGCATCACAGATATCCACGTGACGAATACGATCCAGCTCCTTCTCTGCACGGGTATTCTCATGCTTTTTGATCACATTATTCTCATAATCATCAATGGATGCGCATGCGGTAATACCAGTCTGAGTCCGCCCGTTCATGGTCAGCTCATAGATATAGTAACAAGATTTTTTATCTCTGATAAAATCCCCCTTTGCTATCATATCCCATAACATATCGTGGGCTTTCTGATAGACCTCCGGTGCATAAATATCCACAGAATCATCAAACTGTGTCTCAGCACGGTCGATTTTCAGAAAAGATTCCGGCTCACGCAATACTTCCTCTTTTGCTTCTTTGCGATTATATACATCATATGGTAACGCTGCAATTTTTGCTGCTTTCTCTCTGCATGGGCGCACACATGCAAATGGTCTGATCTCTGCCATTTTTAATGTCTCCTTTGAAATAACAATAGCGTGGAAACAGAGCTGTACTCCCTGTTCCCACGCTGACTCAATGATCCTTTTATTTGATCACTCTTACTTTTAATACACCGTCAATTGCAGCCAGTTTTTCAACAACATCTGCAGTTGCCGGAGCATCCAGATCCAGAAGTGAATAAGCATAGTCATTGCGGCTCTTGTTTGTCATGTCAGCAATATTGACACCTGCTTCACCTAATACAGATGAATACTGACCAATCATGTTCTTGATGTTTTTATGCAGAATTGCTATTCTCGCAGCACCTGTGCATACACCCATATTACAATCCGGATAATTTACAGAATGTGTAATATTTCCATTCTCAATATAATCAATCACTTCCTGTACAGCCATTACTGCACAGTTGTCCTCAGATTCTGCAGTAGATGCGCCAAGATGTGGGATTACAATGCAATTCTCCACGCCTGCTGTAGTCGGATTCGGGAAATCTACGACATATTTACGTACTTTTCCGGCTTTTAAAGCCTCCACCATAGCAGCTTCATCTACTAACGTATCACGCGCGAAATTCAGAACAATTACATTCTCTTTCATCATTGCGATTGCTTCTTTACTGATCATTCCTTTTGTAGAATCCAGAAGTGGTACATGAATCGTGATGAAATCACACTCTTTATAAATATCTTCTACTGCCAGCACATGTTTTACTTTTGTAGAAACATTCCATGCTGCATTGACAGACAGATACGGATCATAACCAAGCACATCCATGCCCAGTGCTACCGCCGCATTGGCAACCTGCACACCGATGGCTCCAAGTCCGATGACACCAAGTTTTTTCCCTTTGATTTCAGTTCCTGCAAATGCTTTTTTTGCTTTCTCAGCAGCTTTTGCAATTCCTGCATCTTCTTTGTTCTCTTTTACCCAGTCGATACCGCCTGTGATATCACGACTTGCAAGAAGCATACCGGCAATCACCAGCTCTTTTACACCGTTTGCATTTGCACCTGGTGTATTGAATACGACGATTCCCTGCTCTGCGCATTTATCCAGCGGGATATTGTTGACACCTGCACCTGCACGGGCTACGGCCAGTAGTGGTTTGGGAAGTTCCATATCATGCATAGCTGCACTGCGCACCAATGCAACTTCTGCCGCATTGAAATCATCTGTTTTCTCATAAGTATCCGGGAATAATTCCAGACCGCAGGCTGCGATCGGATTTAAACAATGAAACTGAACCATTTTTGTTTCCTCTTTTCTTCAACTTTTTCAACTCATTTTTTTGACTGAGACATCTCGCCTTCCCAGTCAGCTATTGCCTTTCGGCTACACACTTTTTTTACTTTGTGTTCTCAGCTTCGAATTTCTTCATAAACTCAACCAATGCAATAACGCCCTCTTTTGGCATAGCATTGTAGATGGAAGCACGCATACCACCAACCGTTCTGTGTCCTTTTAAGTTCTCCAGGCCTGCCGCTTTTGCTTCTGCAACAAATTTTGCATCCAGTTCTTTGTCACCTGTTACAAACGGAACATTCATCAGAGAACGATCTTCTTTGCGAACGGTACCTTTGAACAGTTTACTGTTATCAAGGAAATCATACAAAATTGCTGCTTTCTCCTCGTTGCGTTTCTTCATTGCTTCCAGACCACCAAGATTTTTGATCCATTTGAATACTTTACCACAGATGTAGATGCCATAGCATGGCGGTGTATTGTACATGGAACCCTTGTCAGCCTGTGTTTTGTATTTCATCAAAGTCGGGACATACTCCGGCAGATCATCGCGGATCAGATCTTCACGGATGATAACGATCTGTACACCGGCAGGTCCGATATTTTTCTGTACGCCACCCCAGATCACACCATATTTTTCTACGTCCATCGGCTCAGACAGGAAGCAGGAAGATACATCTGCTACCAGGATTTTTCCTTTGGTATTTGGCAATTCATGATATACTGTTCCATAAATCGTATTATTCTGGCAAATGTATACATAATCTGCATCATCATCAATCGGAAGATCGGAGCAATCCGGAATATAAGTAAATGTCTCATCTTCGGAAGAAGCAATCTTTACCGCTTTTCCGTATTTCTTTCCTTCTTCATACGCTTTCTTTGCCCACTGACCTGTCACGATATAATCAGCTACACCGTTTTTCATCAGGTTCATCGGAACTGCGGAAAACTGTAATGCGCCACCACCCTGCAAAAATAATACTTTGTAGTTATCCGGGATATGTAATAAATCCCTTAAATCTGCTTCAGCTTCATCAATAATTTCCTGAAACATGGAGGAACGATGACTCATTTCCATAACAGACATACCGCATCCACGGTAATCAAGCATCTCCTCCTGTGCCTCTTTCAGCACTTCTACCGGTAATACTGCCGGTCCAGCTGAGAAATTGTAAACTCTGCTCATTTTAAAACCTCCTGGATTTTTCCTGCCTCAGCAGGATTTTTTATACACATACCAGGTGGCAAAGAGATTACTCTCCCTGTACAGTGCCACCCGGATGCGTCTTTTCATCTCAGTCAGAGAAAATTACACATCTCCGGCTGAGACAAATGCACTTTTTATAACGCACAATGATTCTGAACTGTTAAACCAGTTCAAGTCGAACGCACGTGAGACTTGGTGCGTGATTCTGGTCAGCGAAAGCTG